>Ga0213876_10000038_pt1 | contig 182431 bp, 142 predicted proteins | sample BarmaccomBMRX_R9_FD_160113 | JGI IMG/M metagenome (GOLD analysis project Ga0213876, IMG submission 160113) | Root-associated microbial communities from Barbacenia macrantha in rupestrian grasslands, the National Park of Serra do Cipo, Brazil - RX_R9 | ecosystem: Host-associated > Plants >... | reverse complement strand
CTCTCGGGGTTGTTCTTGTGGATGAAGCCGTAGGCGGGCTGCGGCTCGACCGAGCGGACGATCTTGCGCAGCTCGTTGATGTAGACCTCGTGCGCGAACTGCGTCCAGAAGATGATGCGCGCCGAGGGGAAGTCGCGCCAGACGGCGCGCGCCGCCTTCACGCCCGAGAGGCGCGGCATCTGTATGTCGAAGACGCACAGCTCGGGCCTCTCCTTCAGAGCACAGCTGACGGCCTCCTCGCCGTCGGCGGCCTCGATGACGGGGGCGTGCGTGGCGAACTCTCTCTCGAGCAGCTCGCGCAGGTAGCGGCGCTGGGCGACGTTGTCCTCTGCGATCAGGATGGGCATCTTCTTTCGCTCACCTTCGGGGGGCCGGCTGGTAGATGTAGCGGTAGACGGGGTCGGCGCGCAGCGCGGCCTCCGTGTCTCTCTTCAACGCGGCCTTGTCCGGCAGCTTGTACGCCGCGTCGTAAAACTCCCAGCCCGCGCGCTCCTCGCCCGCGTAGACGTAGTCGAGGACTACCGAGAGCACTCCGGCCGTGTGCGACTCGCGCGTCTCCGGCCCGCTCACCTTCGACTTCTCCTGCTCAACGTCTTTAAGAAGGTGTCCGCGGAAGAGTCGGTTGGCCGGGAGGTACTTACCCGCCTTCGCGTCGTACTTGAAGAGCGCCAGCGGGAGCGGCGTGTCGGCCGTCGCCCAACCGCGGAAGCCGTAGAACCGGCAGACGGGCACGGCGATCTCGTAGACGCCGTCGCCGTCGAGGTCGGCGACGCCCATGTCTTCGTACTCGCGGCCCGCCTCGAACGCGGGGCCGTCGTAGATGACCCGCGGGCGCGGCGAAAGGCTGACGACCCACTGCGCCCCCGCGCGCGGCGCGTCCTGCGAGATGACGAGCTGCTTCTCTTCGCCGCCGAGGAAGGGGAAGAGGCCGAACTTGACCGAGTTCCCGAAGCCACTGTAGACGCCCGCGTCGAAGCTCCGCACGGTCTTCCCCCCGCGTTCGAGGGCGGCGTAAGCGACCTCCACGCGACCGCCCGGCACCTCTCTCTCCCTGACATCCTTGTAGTACTTCCGCACCGTGTAACCTTTGTAGGTCAACTCGTCCTCGCGGACGAGCGAGTCGCCGATGTTGACCTCGGCGGGTGCGGCCTTCGCCACGGGCAGCGGCGTCAACGCCTCGGGCGCCTGCGGCGGCACCGCGCGCGCGGCGCAGGCCGTCTGAGAGAGCGCGGCGAGCGCCAGCAGGAGGCCGAGGCGCGGCGCGCGGCCGGCGCGCGGCGCGCGCTCGCAGGAAATCGCTTCGGCGGTCAGGATGGACATCGGCGGGCCGGCGTCGAGGAGACTCTTCGACTGGCGGGGGACATTGTGCAGCCTCACTCGGCGGGTTGCAAACGCCAGCTCTTCAGCATCGCTTCGAGGGTCTGCCTGTCCCACTCGTACTTCGTGAGCGGCGTGCTCAGGCTGAGCGTGTAGACGGGCGAGCCGCCGTCGCCGAAGGCGACCGTCTCGTCGCTCACCATCTCGACACCGTTCACCCCGTACCGCGCGACGGCGCGCACGGCCCGCAGGCCGCCGAGGCGCGTCGGCGTCCGGCTCAGCAGGCGGACATCCTCGCCCTTCTCTCGGAGGAACCCGAGGCGCGATTCGACCGCATCGTCGAGATGCTCCCATTCGAGCGTGTTGTAGCTGCCGTCCACGTAGACGTAGGACTTCGGGAACCCCTCTCCGCGAACCCAACTTATCGAGCGCGGGGCGTCGAGGTCGATGCCGAATCCGTGCTGCGGCGCGGGCGGCCGCGCGCCGAGGCCGACCATCCCGGCCGGTATCTCGACCGAGTAGCCGTAGACGTTGTTCTCGTAACGCCCTTCGAAGACGGCGTCTTCGGACGCGCGCGCCGCCGTGTCTTGCATCCGCACCTCGGCCCGCGCCGCGTCGGCCGGCTTCGGCGCGACGGCGATCACAACGCCGCGGGCCGGCGGCTCGGCCTTCAGCGCGTGGGCGAGCCCAGCGCCGCAGGCGAAGGCGATGACGGCGACGATGATGCCGCTCACCTTCTGCTTGAGCATGTGGTCGCCTAACCTGCTCGTCCCGACGACGATTCTCGTCAAAGCCGACATGAAGCTCATCACGCCCCTCCTCACGCAAACGACTGACGGCTAACAATCGCGCGGGGCCGGGCGCAGGTCAATGTGGTTAGCCACACGCGCGGGGGTTGGGAGAGACACAGGCGTCCGGGGCACGCGACACGCGCGCTCCCTGTTGTTGCCCGCGTCGCGGGATTTTCGACTTTGCGGATAATCAACCTCGGCACGGCGGCCCCGGTAGCTTTCGCAGTTCGGGCCGGGGTCACGTCGCCTGTGCCCACGGACGCGGGGCGTGCACTGGGGAGGGCACGCCCCGCACTCTTTCGAGGGTGTTGGGTGTCGGGTGCTGGGTACTGGTCAAAACCAAAACCCAGCACCCGACACCCAACACCCTTTCTATCTCATCCACGTCACTTTACTCTCGAAGTAGTCGGGGGAGCGGTCAGGGTGGCGCGCGTGGAACTCTTCGTAGCGCGCGAGGAGTCGGCGGTAGCGGCGTTCGGAGGAGGGGAGCGGCTTGTGCGGCAGCTCCTGCAGGTGGCGCTCGACCTTCCAGACGTTGCGCGGCGAGAAGCGCCAGTCGTAGCCGCCCAGCTCATACAGGCTCGACAGCCCGTAGCCCGTGATGCGCGCCGTCGAGTCCACGTAAGGCTCGAAGTAGCTGTAGGCGAGGTGGCGCAGACTCCTGAACACGGGGCGGCGCCCGTGCAGCCCGAGGTCGCGCGAGCGGGCCACGGAACCCCACAGCCCGCGGCGGCGGAAGACGAAGACGACGTGGTCGAGCCTGTCCTGCGATTCGAGACTTAAGAGCAGCGGCGGGTAGCCGTGCTGTTCGAGGATGACGGCCGCCGCGAGCGCCGCCTCGAGGCAGTGCGCCTCGCCGCGGCGCAGGACTTCGCGGAAGCTGCGCAGCGTCCCGCCCTCGCGCTCGCGGTTGTACTTCAACGCCGTGAGAAGGCGCTGAACGCGCGCGGGTGTGCGGTGCGCGGCGACGACGCGCCACTCCTCTTCCGTGAACTGTTCCCTCGCCGGCATCAGGCTCATCACCTCACGAATAACAAAACCCGCCGCCGAAGGCAAAAGCGCCGCCGTGAAGTTTGATCCTCGCGCCGCCCTCCTCCCGCGTTATATTCGTCGGGCTCTTTTTGAGACTTGAGTCCCGACGGAGGGGGCGCTTATGTTCGGCATCAAAGGCATAGACCACGTCGTCGTCCGCGCACGCGACCTCGAACGGATGGTCGGCTTCTACCGGGACGTGCTCGGCTGCGCGGTCGAGAAGAGGCGCGACGACCTCGGCCTCGTGCACGTGCGCGCGGGCGCGTCGCTCATCGACCTCATCTCGGTGGACGGCGAGCTGGGCCGACAGGGCGGCGCCGCGCCCGCCGCGGAGGGGCGCAACATGGATCACCTCTGCCTCCGCGTCGAACCCTTCGACGAAGAGGAGATCCGCCGTCACCTCCGCTCACACGGCGTCGAGGCGAGTCAGCTCTACAACAACTACGGCGCGGAGGGCGAAGGCCCTTCGCTCTACCTCAAGGACCCGGAAGGGAACGTTATCGAACTGAAGGGCGCGCGCGCTTGAAATGTGCGCGCGGGTGGTGTAGAGATGGCGTAGTCGAACTCATTCTGTTATCTTGTTTGGGCGCGCCGGGAACACTCAGGGGCGCGCGGGCCGGGCGGTCGCCGGGCCGAGCAATCCTATCGGACAAGCAGGGCTGAATTTGGTGAGCACAAAAGGTTCAACTTCTCCCTCGAAGCCGCTCACGCGCGCGGAGCAAGAGGTGCAGTCGGCGGCGGAACGCCTGAACTTGCAGACGGAGGACGCGCTGGCCGCGGTGGCGGCGCGCACGAGCCCCGGCGGCGTGGACGAGCTCGAGGCTTGCGCCGACCGCCTGGAGCGCGCCGCGCGCGACCTCGCCGTCGCGCTGCGCGAGCTGGTCGAGGAGCGGCGGAAGAAGGACGAACTATAAACGACGCCAGACGCACACTCCGGCCGAAACGAGACAGGAGCGCCCAGCCCGCACGCACCGAAGCGTCCGGCCCGCGCTCCTGTCCTACGTCCGGGGCGCGTTTGTTCAAGAGTTCAACAAAGAAGTGAATAGTGAATGGTAAATAGTGAATGGTGAAAAGCACTCAAGCACTATTCACCATTGACCGTTGACCATTTACCAGGAGAACTTATGGCCGCAATCAAACAGTCGGTCGCGCGCGAGCACGGGCGCAGGCGCAGCGACGTGGGGCTGGACGCCGTCGGCATCCGGCCCGGCGCCGACGTCTACTGGAACCTGACGACGCCCGAGCTTTATGAGATCATCGCGCGCCGCGGCGAGGGGCAGTTCTCGGCGCACGGCGCGCTGCTCGTGGACACGGGCGAGCACACGGGCCGCGCCGCGAAGGACAAGGCCATCGTCCGCGAGCCTTCCAGCGAAGAGAAGGTCTTCTGGGGCGAGGTCAACAAGGAGTTCTCGCAAGAGGCGTTCGACCGCCTGCGCGAGCGCATGATGCGCTACGCCTCTCAGCGCGAACTCTTCGTGCAGGACACGTACGCGGGCGCCGACCCGCGCTACCGCCTGCCCGTGCGCATCGTGACGGAGCTGGCCTGGCACTCGCTCTTCGCGCGCACGATGTTCATCAACGACGACGCGGGCGTCTCAAAGCACACGCCGGAGTTCACCGTCGTCAACATCCCGAGCTTCAAGGCAGACCCCGCCACCGACGGCACGCGCTCCGAGACCTTCATCCTCGTGGACTTCGGGCAGCGCCTCGTCCTCATCGGCGGCACCTCCTACGCGGGCGAGACGAAGAAGTCGGTCTTCAGCATCCTCAACTACCTCCTGCCGCAGCGCGGCGTGATGTCGATGCACTGCTCGGCGAACGTCGGGCAGGCGGGCGACGTGGCCGTCTTCTTCGGACTCTCCGGGACGGGCAAGACCACTTTGAGCGCCGACCCCGAGCGCCGTCTCATCGGCGACGACGAGCACGGCTGGTCGGACGACGGCGTCTTCAACTTCGAGGGCGGCTGCTACGCCAAGGTCATCAAGCTCTCCGCGGAGGCCGAGCCGGACATCTACCGCACGACGCGCATGTTCGGCACGGTGATGGAGAACGTCGTCTTCGACCCCGTCACGCGCGTCCCAGACCTCGACGACGCCGCGCGCACGGAGAACACGCGCGCGGCCTACCCTTTGACCTCCATCCCGAACATCGTGCCCGAGGGGTACGCGGGTCACCCTTCGAACATCATCATGCTGACGGCCGACGCCTTCGGCGTGCTCCCGCCCGTGGCGCGCCTCACCCCCGAGCAGGCGATGTATCACTTCCTCTCCGGCTACACGGCGAAGGTCGCGGGCACGGAGAAGGGCGTGACCGAGCCGCAGGCGACCTTCTCGACCTGCTTCGGCGCGCCCTTCATGGTCTTGCACCCGGGCGTCTACGCTGACCTGCTGGGGAAGAAGATTCAGGAGCACGAGGCCGTGTGCTGGCTCGTCAACACGGGCTGGTCGGGCGGCCCCTACGGCGAGGGCTCGCGCATGTCGATCAGGCACACGCGCGCCATGATCCGCGCGATACTGAACGGCTCGCTCGCGCAGGTCGAGACGCGACCCGACCCGGTCTTCGGCGTCCACGTCCCCGTCTCTTGCCCCGACGTGCCGACGGAAGTCTTACAGCCGCGCGGCACCTGGAAGGACGGCGCGCGCTACGACGAGAAGGCGCTCGACCTCGCCCGCCGCTTCAACGAGAACTTCAAGAAGTACGAAGCCGGCGTCTCCCCGGAAGTCCGCGCCGCCGCGCCGAAGGCCGGCTGACGCAGAAGGGGCGTTCGCGTCGAAAAGCGGAGGGCGGCCAACTTCGAAGTTGGCCGCCCTTTGCTTTCGGTCGTAAGGGTCGTTTCAGCACGAGGGTAGTTCGCCGAGCAGCGCCAGCACGCCGTAGACCGGCAGGAAGGCGGCGAACTCACCCGCGAACCTGAACCCGAGTCCGAGCCCCTTGAAGAACTTCCTCGTCTTCGAAGGGTACTGCACGGAGGAGACTTCTTCGTAGAGGACGGCGGCGACCATGCTCTTCGCCTTCAGCGCGTCCGCCTCGGCCCTGTCGTCCGGCTCTAAGGTGAAGCCCCGCTCGCGCACCTCGCCGACCTTGCCGAGCAGGTGTGCCCCGTTCCTGAGACTGACCTCGACTCGGCGTTGCTCGGCCTGCGCCTTCTTTAAGTGGGCCACGAGCTTTTCTTTGTGGCCCTGCTCGTTCCCGACGCCTCCCGCGAACGCCGCGGGCGCCGCCACTGCCGACGAGAGCAGCACGAGCGCCGCCAGACATCTGAGCATTCCCTTCGTCATTCGTCACCTCCTCAAGTCTGCGCCGGCCAGTTCGTCGCGGGCGCGTGTCAGGGGTTAACTTCGACCCATTCGTTTCAGGAGCTCGGCCGCGGCGGGCGCGAGCTTTTTGTCGCCGTCCGCCGCCGCCCTCTTCAACTCCGGCACCGCGTCCGCGCCTATCTGTCCGAGGACTTCGGCGGCCATACCGCGGACGACCTTGTCCTTGTCCGAGAGGAGCTTGACCAGCGCGGGGATCATCTCCCTGACCGCCGCGCGCTTCGCAGGCCCCGCGCGGTCGAGCGTCTCCGTGAGGTCGTCGAGCGCGAAGAGGGCGGTTTCACACACCCAGGGATCCCAGTGGCCCAGGAGCTTCCCGAGCGCCCTCACGCCGGGCGTGGTCATGCCCAGCGCGTAGGCCGCCTCGCGCTGCCTCACCACGTTCGTGTTCGTCGGGATGAGGATGAACTTCGAGGCCATCTTGACGAGCCGCGGGACGGCGACCGCGCTGTCCGGGTCGTGCTCGGCCAGGGCCACGGCGGCCTCGAGCACCTCGTCGCCGTCGCCCTTGAGCGCGACCCCGGTGAGGACGCGGAGGGCCAGTTCGTTCTTCGGCTCGATGCCCAGCAGCGCTTCGGCGGCGTAGGCGCGCCCGGCCTTCCTCTCGACGTTCAGGAACTCCGTCAGGGCCGGCGCGGCCGCGGGGCCGAGGCGCTTCAGCTCCTCGACGGCCTGCTCGCGCGCCTGCCTGTCGCCCTTCCTCAGCACGCTCAGCAGCGACTCGACGGACGGCGCGGGCCGCGACTCCTGCGCCGCCGCCGCTCCGGCCCGCACGCCCGCGGCGGCGAAGACCGCGTGGCTCGCGAACGCGAAGAGTGCGACCGCCGTGAGCCAACCCAAAACTTCCACGACTCTCTTCATGACGAGCAACTTCCTCGCATCCTTCTCGCTCTGCGTTAAATGCTTTTCGAGGTTCATAGATTCGACGCCCCCGCCGACGCTTGGGCAAGGTGCGTGCCGCCGACTTGTCAAAGGAAAACCCTTGGGTCGCGCGCAGACGGACAGGCCGGAAGGATGAAGCGCCTGCGTCATGTGACAGAAAATTACGACGCCCTGAAATTGCGGAATGCGGATTCCTGATTGCGGATTCGAAGGAAGATGAAACCCGACGTGACTCTCGTCCGTCTTTCATTCCGAAATCCGAAATCCGCATTCCGCAATCGAAAAGGTTCTGGCAAGATAGGGGCGAGATGGCTGAGAGCAGAGAAGGCGGGACGAGGGGCGGGCGCGCGGAGGGCGCGGCCACGCTCGACACGGTGGTCGAGACCGTCAGGCGCATCCTGCGCGCGGACACGGCGAGCATCGCCAGCTTCTCCGAGTCGGAGCGCACGATGACCTGGCTCGCGACGAGCGGCTTCCGCAAGGGCGCGGCGGGCGTCGGGGTCGTCCTCCCCGTGCGCGGCGAGTTCGCCGAGCGCGCCGCCGCCTTCGCCTTCGACCGCGGCGAGGACGAGATGATCTTCGAGGTGCGCGGCCTCACGGGCGACCTGCCCCGGAGTGAGTTCCCGCTCCACAGCGCCGAGGGCGTGCGCGACCTCGCGCTGGCGCGCCTGCGCGCGCGCGGCGAAAACCTGGGCGTGCTCGCCGTCGGCCACCGCGAGCACCACCGCTTCACGATGGAGGAGAAACAGCAGTTGGGGGGGCTGGCCGAGATGGCGGCGCTCGCGCTCGACAACGCGCGGCTGCTCGACACGCTCGGCGCGGCGAAGCGCGTCTGGGAGCAGACCTTCGACGCCATCCCCGACGGCATCATCGTCCACGACGACCGGATGCGCGTCGTGCGCTGCAACATGGCCGCGGCCGAGGCGATGGGCCTGCACCCCTCGGACGTGGCCGGCATGTCCTGCGCCGAGGCTTTCGCGCGTCTCTTCGGCGAGCGCGCCGCCGCCTACCACATGCGGCCGGGGACGCCGCGCACCACCAGCTCCTTCGAGCTACAGGCCGAGGACGGCCGCCGCTACCTCGTCGCCGTCGCGCCCCTCACGACAGAGGGTTCTGGGGACTGGGTGCTGGGTTCCGGGTTAGAAGAACGGGAGACGCTTAACCCCAGCACCCAGCAGCCAGCACCCAGCACCCACGCTCTGTGGAGCGTAATTACGTGGAGCGACATCACGACGCTCGCGGAGGTGCAGGAGCAGTTGGCGCGGTCGCGCCGGCTCGCGACCATCGGCCAACTCGCGGCGGGCGTCGCGCACGAGATCAACAACCCGCTGGCCGCCATCACCACCTGCGCCGAGGCGACGCTGCGCGACGTGAAGTCAGACCCGCAGACCGCGCGCGCCGCCGCGGAGCGCCAGTGGGACTACTACCTCGAAGAGATCGTGCGGCAGGCGCTCCGCTGCAAGCAGATCACGCGCGGCCTGCTCGACCTCTCGCGCCAGAAGCGCGCGCGCCGCGACCCCGTCGACCTCAACCGCGTCGTCGCGCAGGCCGCGCAGATTTTCGAGAAGCGCGGGCGCGAGGAGGGCGGCGTCCGCGTCGAGGTCGAAGCCGACCCCTCGGTCGGCGAGGTCGCGACCGACGAGGCGATGGTGAGGCAGGTCTTAGACAACCTGCTCGCCAACGCGCTCGACGCGGCCGGCCCCGGCGGCACGGTCAACGTCTCGACTCTGCTCGAAGGCGAGCGCGTGCGCGTCGAGGTCAGGGACACGGGCGAAGGCATCCCGCCCGAGACGCTCGCGCGCATCTTCGACCCGTTCTTCACGACCAAAGACCCGGGCCGCGGGGCCGGCCTCGGCCTCGCCATCTCGCTCACGCTGGCCGAGGCGCTCGGCGGCGCGCTCACCGTCGAGTCGAAGCCGGGGAAGGGGAGCTGCTTCCGCCTCTGGCTCCCCCGCCGCACGCCCGAGCGCCCCGGATAGAATTTGAACTTTCAAATTCCCGAGTCGAGTCTGAAGACGACCAGCTCGCTGCTCGAACGGTCGATGATGGAGAGCGCGCCCGCCTGCTCGCCCGTCGTGATCTCCGCCACGTCTCCGGGGACGAGCACGCCCAGGCTCTTGCGCGTGTCGAACTCGGAGAGGAGGTTGCCGTCGAGGTCGGTGACGACGGCGCGGTTCGTGGCCGGGTCTGCGTCGGCGAGCGGGGCGTCGAGGATGAGGAAGCGGCCCGCCCCGAAGTCTCCGCGCGGCGCGCCGAAGTGTGTGAGCGCGGCGACGGACGTGACGCCGGTGGCGGACAGGTCGACCTTCCGCGTGAGCCGGCCGTCGCGCGAGAAGATGAAGAGCACTTTGGCGAGCCCCGCCTCCGTCACGCGGACGGCGAACTCGCGCGTCGAGGGGATGTAGGCGAGCGCCGAGGGGCTGCCGGCCGCGCTCACGTCGACGGTCTGCGCGAGCTGGCCCCGCTTGTCGAAGAGGAGGATGGCGCGCGGCGTGCGCGAGTGCGCGACGGCGAGCAGGCCTTCGTCGGCGAGGTAAGCCATGCGGCGGCCGCGCGGGAAGTTGAGCGCGGCGAGGTCTACGAACTGCCGGGCCGAGTCCAACGTGGCGGGGACGCCCGAGACCTGCGGCGCGCCCGTCGCGGCCGAGGTCGAGAGCACGAAGTGCCTCTGCTGTAAGGCGTCCCAGGCGAGGCCCTGCGGCGCGAAGAGGCCGAAGCCCACACGGTAGTCGCGGTCGAACTCTGGAGTCCTTTGCAGAGCGCGGTCGAAGGCGAACAGCCTGCCGGCCGCGACGTCGGCGGCGTAGACGGCGCCCGTCTCGGTCTGCGCCACGCCCTCAATGCTGATGGCCTCGGGCAACTGCACGCTCGCGAGGATGTTGCCGGACGCGTCGAGCAGGCTGAGCCAGTCGTCGCCGCCGACAACAAAGCCGCCCTCGCGCCGCGCGGTCAGGCCCTGGCGGAAGGCCGCGCCCGCGACGAAAGAGGTGCCTACCGGGTCGGGCGGTAAGACCTCGCGCGCCGTGCGGTACGTGTTGTCGAAGCGCGTCAGGATTTCGAGCCGAGACTCGAGCGCGGGGCTGAACCTGGTGGCCGAGAGGACGAGCTGGTCGCCGGCGGCGCGCGTGGGCGCGGGGACGAGCATCGAGTCGAGGCCCTCGACCTGGTCGGGCGCGAAGCCGTCGGGGTACTGGACGGTGCGCTCGCCCGCGGCCCCGCCTTTGAGGTTGGCTAAGAGCAGCGTCGAGCGCCGGCGCAGGTCGTTGAAGACGAACAGCTGCTCGGATTCGAGGAAGGCCAGCCCCCGCGGCGCGCCCGTCACGGCGAGGCCGCGCACGTCGAAGAGCTTCTCCGGGGCGCCGCCCGCGGGCGGCAGCAGCAGCACGTCGTAGCCGTCGAGGACGACGAACTGCTTGGCGAAGGCGCCCGAAGGGCTGTAGGAGATGTCCTCGGTCGAGTTGCCGAGTCGCGCGCGCGCGACGACGGTCACGGCCGGGCCGGCGAGGCTGACTTCCGGTCTGACGGCGGCGAGGTTGGCGATGGGGCTGATGGTCGTCATCATCATCTTCTTCTCCGTGCGAAGGGTGGCCGGAAAACCACCCCCTTGAAAGTTGATGCCGCGGCGAGGACTGGTGTTAATATGGCGGCGTTATCCCGACGCTCTGCACACCTTCGGCCGTCTCTGCCCCACGTACCTTATGAGCCGTAAGATTCGCGTGATGGTCGTCGACGACGACGCGGTGCTGCGCCGGCTCGTGTCGGAGCAGGTCGCGCGCATGGGTTTCGACTCGACCCCGGCCGCGTCCGGCGAGGAGGCGCTCGACGCGCTCACGAAGAGCGACTTCGATGTGGTGCTGCTGGATATACGCATGCCTGGGTTGAGTGGATTGGACACGCTCCGCGAGATCCGTAAGCTCGAAGACGCGCCCGAGGTCATCATGCTCACGGCCGACACTTCGCTCGGCACGGGCATCGAGGCGATGCGGCTCGGCGCTTACGACTACTTGACGAAGCCCTCGACGCTCGACGAGATCGAGGCCGTCGTCCGCAAGGCCGACGAGAAGAGAAGGCTGGTCAGGCAGAACGCCTCGCTCAGGGACGCCGTCCGCCAGCCCTCGGAGGACGCGGCCGGCGCGCTCGTCTACCGGAGCAAGGCGATGGAGGGGTTGGTCGCCTTAGCGGAGACCGCGGCGCGCGCCGACTCGACCGTCGTCATCACGGGCGAGTCGGGCACGGGCAAGGACGTGCTCGCGCGCTTCCTTCACGCGCGCAGCCAGCGCGCGGACTCGCCGATGCTCTCGGTCAACTGCGCGGCGCTTCCCGAGACGCTCTTCGAGTCGGAGTTCTTCGGCCACGAGCGCGGCGCCTTCACCGGCGCGACCTCGACGAAGCGCGGGCTGATCGAGGCGGCCGACTCTTCGACTCTGTTTTTAGATGAGGTGGGCGAGATGCCCGCGCAGACGCAGGTGAAGCTCCTGCGCTTTCTCGAAGAGGGGCGCTTCCGCCGCGTCGGCTCGACGCGCGACCGCGAGGCGGACGTGCGCGTCGTCGCCGCCACCAACCGTAACCTCGCCGACGACGTGACGGCCGGCCGCTTCCGCGCAGACCTCTTCTACCGCCTCAACGTCATCTCGCTCCACGTGCCGCCGCTCAGGCACAGGCGCGAGGACATCCCCGCGCTGACCGAGCACTTCCTCTCGCTCTTCCGCGAGCGCTTCAACCGCCCCGCGCTCGATCTATCGCCCGACGCGCGACAGCGTCTTAACGTCTACGACTGGCCCGGCAACGTCCGCGAACTGCGCAACGCCCTCGAACGCGCCGCCGCCCTGGCCGCCGCCGACTCCGACATCATCGAGGCCGACCAACTCATCCCTTCCAACACTTCGCCGACGGCCGCCGGCAACAACACCTCTCCGGACTCGACGCTCCTCACCCTCGAACAGCTCGAACGCCAACACATCCTCCGCGTCCTCGAAGAACAGAGCGGCAACCGCGAGCGCGCCGCCGCCATCCTCGGCATCTCCGCCCGCACCCTCTACCGCAAACTCCGCGAGTATGAAACCGGCGCGACTTCCTGAGCACATGAGAGAGGGAAGAATGTCGGGCGAGTAGAGGTGTGGTGTTGATGGATTTAACCATCCACGTGAAGACAATTAAGACAAGCTACTGATGAAGAAATAAGGCGCAAGCTACAGCGGCGTTCATTCGGGTGCGACCGCGCCGGAATAGCTGTAGGGGCAGGGCCCGTCCCTGCCCGCGGTCTTTCGCAGCATAAGCGGGCAGGGACGAGCCCTGCCCCTACAGAGTTCTTCCGGTCGCACCCGGCTGCACACCGCTATAGCTCTAGGGTTAATTAACATCATCCTCACGACTTTCCAAGCGCGCCAAACTCTGACGCGCTTCCTCCGCATATGGCGAGCCGAGCTTCTCAAAGATATTCAAAGCTTCGTGCAACAACCGCGCGGCCTCAGCCATATCACCTCTTCCCTCCGCAAGTCGCGCTAAGTTGTTTAGGGTATTGGCAACACCCGACTGATCGCCCAAGTTCTTTTTGATCTCAAGACTCTCATGGTAGAGGCGTCGCGCCTCTTCAAGTTCTCCTTGTGTATGCGCGAGATTGCCGAGTTGATGTAATGTAATGGAGATACCCCTTTGGTCACCGAGTTTCTTTTTAATATTTATGCTCTGGTCGTAAAGGCGATACGCTTCCTCAAAGTCGCCCAGCCTTTGCGCTACCACTGCTAGGTTGTTTAAAACCATGCCGATACCTCTTTGGTAATCAAACTGCTTCATAATCTCAAGACTCTCATGGTAAAGACGACGCGCTTCTATTGTATTCCCCTCGATATGCGCGAGCGTGCCCAATTCATGCAGTGTGATAGCTACGCCCTTCTGATCATCGAGCCTCTTTTTGATTTCTAAGCTTTCACTATAAAGGCGGTGGGCCTCCTTAATATCTCCCAAGTCTTGCATTATCCCAGCAAGATTATGCAGCGCAATTGCTTCATCTATCTCATGGTGTAAATTGCGCGAAATATTTATTGACTCTTCATACGCGCGTTTAGCATCAATCCATTCGCCTAGGCCTTCGTGCATTAAACCTATTTCATTCAGAATATTTGCCCTTGCTTCTTGCTCACGGGAACCCTCACCAAGCTCACGATAGTCATCAGCAAGTCCTTTAAGCATTACCAACCGGTTGCGCTTAGCACGTTCGGAAAGGTTTTGAGTTACCTGCAATCCCTCGCCACGAACAGCCACTAATGACTGCTCAATGGTTTTACGTTCGGGGGCGAATTCGTAGAGGCCGCTGCGCCAGGCCCAGAAGTCCGGGGCCTTGCGGGCGAGGGCGGTGAGGGCGTAGTCGGGGAGCCAGAGGAGGAGCGGGTGCGGCACCTGCTGGCGGAAGAGTTCGCGGTTGAGGTTGAGCGCCGAGAGGAGCGGCGGGTACGCCTCGCGCGAGGGAATGGAGCGTTCGAGGCCGTGGACGAAGATGGCGAGCTTGTGCTCGGGCGTCGCGGCGCCTTCTTGCGAGAGGCGTTCACGAAGAACAGGAAGCAGGTCTGTGACCGGCTCGTTTAGCTCGATTTCAAGGACGCGGATTTTGAGCGGTTCGAGGAGGTCTTTGCACAGCGCCGCGAGCCTGCGCCGCTGCGCAGGCGTGTTGCTCTTGGCGAAGCCGAGCCAGAAGCCCTCGGCGTAGTCAATCGCGCGGACGAGCCGCCGGATGGTCAGCTCTTCCGGCTCCGCCTCCGTCTCAGGATTCGGTGGTAGGTTTTGAACGCTCATTCAACGCTTCGCGAAAGCTCTTGAGTCTCTGCACCGCCGGGTGTACGTCGTGCCACTCCTTCTCCGACTCGTCGGCGGCATCCGGGTCGTTGGCGTATTCCAGCACGCTCTGGCTGAAGAGCATGGCCTGGTGGTCTGCGTCCTTCCTGATCTTGTTCGTCTCGTAAACGGCGGCCAGCTTCGGGAAGTAGTCCTCCGGAATCATGCGCGCGAAGGCGGAGACGAGTTGGTCTGCGGCGCGCCTGGCCGCGGCCAGCGTGATCGGCTTCGGCGCGTCTTCGTCGGCGTCCTCGATGCTGCTGCGCACGAGCGTCATCAGGTCGCGCGGGTGGCCGCCGCACACCTGACAGAAATACTCGACGGCCTCCTGCTCGCACAGCGCGTCCGCGTCTATGCGCGAGCGGACGATCTCTTCGAGCCGCTTCATCCCCTCCTTCGAAGGGCCGCCGCCGTCCCCGCGCGGCTCGTGCGTCTTAATCATCGGCAGCACGTGCCTGCGGTCGAAAATCCCGTCGAGCGCGCGTGCGCTCAGGCCGTACATCATCGAGATGGGCACGGTGTAGATCGTGTGGCAGCGCAGCGAGCAGAGCTGGTCGCCGTGTTCGATGAAGAGCGCGTCGTGCGAGGTGCGGCCGTCGCCGAAGTCTTTGCGCGTGACGCGGTCGAGGTTATCCACGATCACGGCCACACCCTTTTGTCCTCTCCTTTGCACCTCCACATCCGCGCGGTGGAGCAGGTCGTTAAGCCCTCCGATTAATTGCGGAATCCTGCTGTCCAGCTTTTGACGAATCTGCCTCTTAATCTCGTCACCCGTCTTTATCTGCTCCGTCACCCTCGCCAGCGCGTGCCCGAGGAGTGGAATCTTTGAAAGGGAGGCGCCGACTTCCATCTCCGCCTTCAACTCGTGCTCGACCCTCTTCCACTCGCTCGTTTCGTAGATGATCTCCGCGAACCACGCCTCGACCATTTTCAGAGCGTCGCCCAGGTCTATCTCGTCCTTGCCGGTTTGCTCGATGACGCGGCGCGCGATTGAGAGCAGCAGGTCGGTGTAGGTCAGGTCGTTCGCGTCGAGGTCTTCGTCGGCCGCGAAGTAGACGATGTAGAACTTGCTCTCCTCAAGCCTCTTCTTCAGACGCAGCAACTCCGTCGATTTGCCGCAGCCGCGGTGTCCCGTGAAGAGCTGATGGGTCGGCTTATCCGAATAGGAGATGATCCGGAACATCTTGCGCACTGTGTCCTCGTCGCCGCGAACGTCCTTGCAGTCTACATAGCGAGGGTCACCGGGATTGAGTGGCTCTGTGGGGTTGGCGGCGTTGTAGGCGTCACGCAAGGTTTTGGCCGGGAGCATGTTTGACCTCTTCAGGGAAGTCTGTGGCTTGGCGGTCATTCTATCACCGCGAGACCCCGGACGTGGAAGGGAACTCGGAGGGCGTTAGGCGCCTGACGTTTTGTCAGTCCGGCTGACAGAATTTCAGCCTCGCCTGTCAGGCGGGGTGCTCAGGCCCTCCGTCTGAGCCCGCGGGCCGGAACCACAATCCGCTAGCTCTCAAACAGTTACGCCTTTCAGGCCCGACTCGCGCCCGCGCGGTACGGGGGTTGTTAAAGGGGGTGGGGCCGGGAGTGTGTGTGTGCGCGTCCCGGCGAGCGACCCGCAGAAGTTCCCGAGTAAAGGAATCGAACAAGATGGCCCGCGTGATGATTTGCGACGACGATTGTGCGGCGGCCGAGCAGCTCCTGAGGGCGCTGCGCGCGGCCGGGCACGAGGCCCAGAGTTGTCGCCACACGATGGACGTGCTGCGTTCGGCCGCGCGCGGCGACTACGACCTCATCGCCGTCGGCCTCGACATGGCCGGCTTCGGCCGCAGCGGGGCCGTCGCCGCTTTGGCCGAACTCGCGCCCCGCACGCCGATCATCGCCTTCCACGACCGACCCTCAGAGATCATGCGCGCGCACGCGCACGCGCGGCTCGCCGCAGTCCTGCCGCGCCCCGTCCGCGTCCGCGACTTCATGTACGCCGTCGCCTGCGCCCTCAAGGAAGAGGCGATGGCCGACCCCGCCTGAGAACGGTCGAAACCCCAGCCCTTATATGCCCTGAAGCACCTCGCCCTTATCAATCACGCGCCCGCCCAAAGCGTACGCACGCCGCAAGCCTCGCGCCTCAAACCCCTAGTCATCGCATCGGAGGAGAAACCATGAACAGCATCAGGAACAGAAGGGCCGCCGCCCCGCTGCTCGCGCTCTGCGTCGTCGCCTTAGTCGGCGGCGCCGCGCTGGCGCAGCGGCAGTTCGTCAAGGCGGCCGCGGGCCGGCCCGAGATCAAGGTCGAGCTGGCTGGCTCGGTCGAACGCGGCGGCCAGGCGCTCGCGCTCGACAAGGTCGAGAACGTCAAGCCGGGCGAAATCCTCGACTGGCGGATCGTCTCGTCGAACGACGGGACGGGCGCGGCGCGCGACTACAAGGCCGTCGGCCACATCCCCGCGGGCACGACGCTCGTCGCGGGTTCGCCCGCGGCCGAGTCCGGCTCGGTCGTCACCTACTCCATCGACGGCGGCAAGACCTACGCGGCGCAGCCGGTCGTCGAGGAGCGCCAGGCGGACGGCTCGGTGAAGAAGGTGGCGGCCCCCGTCTCGATGTACACGGAGGTGCGCTACGAGTGGTCGGACGCGCTCGCCCCCGGCGGCAAGCTGTCGGCCTCGTACAAGGTGCGCGTCAAGTAGACGTGAGGCGACCACCGGAAGGAATCGACCAACATGAATAAGAGACACACATCCCCCACACGCCTCCGCGCACTCCCCGGTGTGCTGTTGGCCCTCGCCGCGCTCTGCCTCTCGGCGGCGCCCGCGCTGGGCCAGGCCACCTCGGGCGGCACGACGATCTCGAACCAGGCGTCGGCCACGTACTCCGACGGCACCAACAACTACTCGGTCAACTCCAACACCGTGACCGTCACGGTCGCCAACGTCGCGGGCCTCGTCATCACGCCCGACGGCGGAAGCGTCCCGACCGTCACCGCCGGCCAGACGAACGTGGACTTCACGTTCACCGTCACCAACGCGAGCAACTTCGCGACGCAGGTGCGCTTCCCCGCCTCGGGCGCGGCCATCGTCCCCAGCGGCCCCGTCACCGTCACGCAGGCCGTCATCGACGTGAACGGCAACGGCATCGACGCCGGCGACATAGACATCTTCGCCAACGGCTCGCCGGTCGTGTACCCCGGCTCGCCGTACCTCGCGCGCAACGCGTCCTTCAACGTCGTCGTGCGCGTGAGCGTCAACGCCGGCGCGGCCGCGGGCGCCAACATCAGCGTCACGCTCGGCGACGCCTCGGGCGACAACGTCGCGGCGAACAACTCGGCCGCCGAAGTCCGCACGTCCGTCCCGGCCAGCGTCACGCTGACGGGCAGCGAGAGTGAGGCCGTCGGCAGCATCACGACCTCGGTCGAGAACGACGCGCAGCTGCGCCTGACGCTGACGGCCCCGGCCGGCCCCGTCGCGCTCGGCTCGAACGTCACCTACACGTGGGCGGTCGACAACGTGGGCGCGCGCCCCGTCGGCACGCGCACGCTGACGAACGGCCCCGCGGGCTCGAACACGGGCGTCTTCGTCATCGCGCCCATCCCGGCGCGCACGACCTTCTCGTCGGTGACGCCGCCCGCGGGCGTGACCGTCCTCTACTCGACCTCGGCCCTGACGACCGACCCCGTGACGGCCGCCGTCTGGACGACGGTCGCGCCGCCCGCCGCGAGCGTGACGCGCGTGGCCTTCCTCGTCAACAGCGGCAACCCGCTCGGCGTCAGCTCCGGCGTGTCGAACATCCAGTTGGTCGTCTCGGTCAACACGGGCATCAACGCCAGCCAGCCGCTCTGGGAGATCGGCGACGCCTTCGGCAAGACCTCGGTGGGTAACAACATCACCGACCAGTCGGGCGACGCCGTGGTCAACAAGGGCGACGGCAACGCCGACTTCAACGAGCCGCGCTTCGGCGTAGACCCCTTGAGCGCGACGCAGGGCTTCCAGCTCCCGACGACGCTCACGCAGGTCGGCGCCGTCCTGCTCGGCCCGGCGGGCGCGCCCGCCGCGGTCGGCCCGACCAACAACAACGACGACTACACGAACAAGTCGGTGCCGCCGGCCGCCATCGCGGGCCTGTCGCACCTCAACACGCTCGCCGCGGCCTCGTCCGTCGACTTCACCAACACGGTGCAGAACACGGGCAACGCCGACGACACGTTCACCTTCACGGCGCCCACGGTGCCCGCCGGGTTCACCGTCCAGATCAGCACGAACGGCGGCACGTCGTTCACGACGATCTCGGGCGGCGGCAGCGCCACGCTCGCCGTGGCATTCGGCACGTCGGCCAACGTCATCGTGCGCGTCACGGCGCCCGCGGGCACGGCCGTCCTCCAGACGGGCGGCTTCGGGACGGTGGTGCGCGCGACTTCGGCCGTGACGCCCGGCTCTTCGAACGACACCCGCGACAACCTCTACACGGGCTTCCTGAAGCTCGTGAAGTCGTCGCTGGTCTTCAACTCGACCGGCATCGGCAACGCGACCGACCCCGTCCCCGGCGCGGACATCGAGTACACGATCACGTACTCGAACGTCTCGACCGGCGGCGGCGGCGCGGGCTGCGTCAACCTCGTCGCGTCGAACATCGTCATCAGCGAGAACGGCGCGGCGGCTCCCAACAACTGGGCCGCGACGACCACGCAGGTGACGAGCCCCGCCCCGGCCGACTCGGGCGGCGGCACCATCACCGACGGCAACACGAACGGCGCCGTCACGGCCGCGTCGACGTTCCTCAAGGACGCCGCCGGCTCGCTCAACCCCGGCGTCTCCAGGACGTTCGTCTTCCGCCGCCGGATCAACTAGGGGAGTGGGTGCTGGGTGCTGGGTTCTAGGTGCTGGTTAAAGACCTAAACCCAGTACCCAGCACCCAGCACCCAGCACCCAGCCTCAGCGTTAAGGTCTTCTCCGATGATTAACGCCCGCCCCCACATCCTCCGCCGCGCCGCAGCGCTCCTGCTCGTGCTCGCCACACTCTCGGCTGCCGGGCAGGTCGCGGCCGCGCGCGACGGGGGTGTGGGGGCGGGCGTCACCATCTCCAACCGCGCCGAGGCGACCTACGCCGACGAGACGGGTCAGGAGTTCGCGACCGTCTCGCCGACCGTCTCGGTCACGGTCTCGACCGTGGCCGCCGTCACCGTCACGCCCGACGAGACGGAGCCTTCGGCGAGCGTCGCGCCCAACGAGCGCGTCACGCGCCTCTTCCGCGTCTGCAACACGGGCAACACGCCCGACTTCTACACCATCGCTTCGGCCGAGGTCTCGGCCCCGGCCGCGCTCGTCTCGCTCCACTTCGACGTGGACGGCTCGGGCACGCTCGACGGAGGCGACCGCGCCATCACGCTCGACTCCACCATGAGCCCGCGGCTCGCGCGCGGCCAGTGCGTCGGCGTGCTCGCCGTCGTGGACGTGGGCACGGGTCGCGTCGGCGACCAGTTCACCATCCGCATCGTCGCGCGCTCATCCGTGTCCGACGCGCTCAACGCGGGCGCACAGGACTCCGGCACCATCGTCAACGCCTACGGCAACGGCGCGCGCTTCACCTCGCCCACTGACCCGAGCCTCCCGCCGGTCAAGCTCGTCGAGGGTAAGAAGAGCGTCACGACCTCGCCGGGCCAAGTGCTCAACTACACCATCACCTTCCGCAACAGCGGCGACGCCGCGGCGCGCAACGCCCTGCTGCGCGACGACCTGCCCAACGGACTCACCTACGTCGGCGGCACGCTCCGCCTGCAAGGCCGCCTGCTCACCGACGCGCAGGACAACGACGAGGGTTCGGTGGTCGGCCGCCGCATAGAGGTGCGCGTCGCGCAGTTCGCGGTCGGCGAAGTTTTGGAAGTCGCCTTCCAGGCGCGCGTCTCGCAGAGCCTCCCCAACGGCTCCGGCATCGTCAACACGGCTTCGGCCGGGGCCGACAACGCGCCCTCCGTTTCGAGCACCTCGGCGACCGTGGTCGCGAGCCCCTTCGGCGTCGTCTATCAGGGGCGCAGCGCGGGCACGCCCGTCCCCGGCGCGCACGTCTCGCTCTTCGCCGACTCGACGAACGGCACCCTCGTCCCCCTCGGCGCGGGCGCGGGTTCGGGCACCGACCCGAACAACGACAACGAGAACCCGTACGCGGCCGACGGCCAGGGGCGTTGGAGCTTCGTGCTCTCGCAGGCGCAGCTCGGCACGTCTTCGAATCCGGTTCGTTACTTCCTGAACGTGACGGCGCCCGGCTACCGCGCGCGCCTCATCGAGACGACGATTACGCCCGACGGCTCGGGCTTCTTCGCGCTCTCCGTGCGCGCGCTCGACGGCCTGCCCGTGGCGCAGGCCGGCGGCTTCGAACTCACCGAGCAGCAGGTCGACATCCCAGACCTCGCCGCCTACGCGCTCAACGTGCCGATGTTCGAGAACTCCTCGCTCGAGATCACGAAGTCGGCAGACCGCCCTTCGGTCGAGGTCGGCGACACGGTGACTTACAGGGTCGAGCTGCACAACGCGACGCCCGCGGCGCTCGACAACGCGGAGGTGCGCGACCAGCTTCCCGATTCGTTCCACTACGCGCAGGGCACGGCGCTCGTTGAGAACCCGCCCGCGCCCGCGCGCAGCGTCGAGCCCGAAGTGGCCGCGGACAACACGCTCGTCTTCCGCCTGGGCCGCGTCGACGCGGGCGGGCGCGTCAGCCTCGTCTACCGCGTGCGCGTCGGCGCCAACGCGCAAGAGGGCGAACAGTTCAACACGGCTTCCGCGGCGGGGACGCTCTCGACGGGAGAGCGTGTGTCTACCCCCCGGGCACGCGCCAGCGTGCGCGTCCGCCGCGGTCTCTTCTCCTCGCAGCAGGTCATCCTCGGCCGCGTCTATTCGGACGCGAACCTCAACGGCCAGTTCGACAAGGACGAGCGCGGCGTGCCCGGCGTGCGCCTCTACCTGAACAACGGCCAGTCGGTCATCACGGACTCGGAAGGCCTCTACAACTTCCCCGTCGTCAACGAGGGCGCGCAGGTCGTCTCGCTCGACCCCGTCACGCTGCCGCCCGGCTACACGCTGGTCGAGACCGGCCGCCGCGACGAACACAGCTGGACGCGCCTGCTCCGCACGCCGCTCGGCGGCGGCTCGCTGCTCCGCCAGAACTACGCGCTGCGCGCGCCCGAAGGCGACTCCGCGACCGCCGCGAACTCTGCGTTAAAGAACGGCCTCGCCAGCGGCTCGAACTCGAAGTCTCCGCTCGCAGGCTCGCTCTTCGGCTCGAACAGCGCGAAGAACTCTGCCGAAGCGAAGCCGGCCGAGACGCGCGCCGCCGGCACTTACGAGGTGAAGACCGAAGAGTCTCTCGACCCGGTCGCGCCCGGCGAGGTGGTCGTGCTCTCGCCGAAGGACGGCGACCCCGTCACGGGCGCCGCGCTCGAAATCGAGGCGCGCACCAACGGCGCTTGGAAGGTCTCGGTCGAGGTCGGCGGGCAGCGCGTCCCCGACTCGAAGATCGGCGAGACGCGCCTCGACCGCAAGAACAACCTCGCCACCTACACCTTCGTCGGCCTCGGCGTGCAGCCCGGCCCGAACCGCATCCGCGTCACGGCCGCCGGCCCCGAAGGTCAGGCGGGCAAGACCGTCGAACTCAACGTGTACGGCCGCGGCCCCGCGAAGCGGCTTGAGATCGTGCCCGAGAAGGTCGAGCTCTCGGCCGGCGGCCGCGACTCGACCACGGTGCGCGTGCGCGCCTTCGACCAGTGGGGCCACCCGGCGGCCGACGGCTCGGTCGCGCTCGCGGTCTCGGCGGGCCGACTGATGCGCGTGGACGAAGTCGGCGCCGACGGGACGCACAACAACAAGGCGGCGGAGAAGGCCGCCGAGGCCGCGCTCCGCCAGAACGACGGCTCGACCCGCGTCGGCACGCTGAATCAGGAAGAGCCCGACGTTCAGACGAAGGACGTTGACTCCGCGAGGGAGCAGATCGTCCCGCTCGTCGGCGGCGAGGGGCGCGCGGTGCTCGTCGCAGACAACGCGCCCGGCTCGGCCGAGATACACGCGACGACCGGCTCGGTCGAGGCCAAGCGGCAGATACGCATCACGCCCGAGGTGCGCCCCGCCATCCTCGTCGGCCTCGGCGAGATGACCTTCGGCGCGGCGGCGCCCGAACTCTCGGGCGCGGAGTCTCAGGCTTCGGTGCACAGCCGCCTCGCCTTCTTCTACCGCGGCCAGTTCCTCGGCGCGAAGAACCTTCTGACGCTCGCGTACGACAGCAACCGACCCATCAACCGCACGGGCGGGCGCGACCGCCTCTTCCAGTTCGACCCGCTCGACCGCGCCTACCCGCTCTTCGGCGACTCCTCGACGCGCTTCGAGGACGCGCAGACCAACTCGAAGCTCTACGCGCGGCTCGACCGCGGCCGCTCCTACTTCCTCTTCGGCGACTTCGAGACCGAGAACCGCGCCTCGGGCCTCGCCTCCTACACGCGCAAGCTGACGGGCGTCAAAGTCCACCTCGAGAACTCGAAGGGCGACTACGTCTCGCTCGCCGGCGCGCGCCCCGACACGGCCTTCGCACGCGACGTCTTCCCCGGCGGCGCGCTGGGGCTGACGCGCCTCTCGCACGGGGAGGTGCTGCCCGGCTCCGAGACTTTAGTCATCGAAGTGCGCGACCGCCGCAACCCCGAGACGGTTCTCTCGCGCGAGTCGCTCATCCGTTCGGTCGATTACAACCTCGACGCGGCGACGGGCGAGCTGTTCTTCCTGCGGCCCATCTCCTCGTTCGACTTCTCTTTCAACCTCGTCCAGGTCGTCGCCACCTACGAGTACGCGGCCGACTCGATGTCGCAGGCCGTCTACACCGGCCGCGCCTACAAGAACTTCGAAGGCATCGGGCTCAAGCTCGGCCTCTCGCTCGTCGACCAGCGCCAGGGCGACTTCGGCTCGTTCGTCATCGGCGGCCTCGACGCCGAGAAGACTCTGCCGCACCAGGGCCGCGTGCGCGTCGAGTGGGCTACCTCGCGTGGCCGCGCCGTGGCGGGCGGCAACATCTTCTTCGGCAACCTCGCGGCGGACGACCGGCACGACGGCAACGCCTACCGCGTCGAGCTCGAGCAGCCGCTCGCGTGGCGCGAGACGACCTTGAGGATGACCTTCGCGCGCGCCGACGAGGGCTTCCTGAACCCCTTCGGGCAGACCGTCACGCCCGGCTCGCAGCGCGCAGACCTCTCGGTCGACATGCGCGTCTCGAAGACGGCGCGCGCGCAGTTCGCCTTCACCGACGAGCGGAACAAGACCGAGAACGTGGACAACAGCCGGCAGACGGCCTCGCTCTCGTGGACGCAGCAGTTCGGCGAGCGCCTGCGCGCGCAGTTCTCCTACGACTTCCGCCACCTGAAGGACGACCTCACGGGGCGCGAGACCGACTCGAACCTCGTCACCGTCGGCGCGGAGTACAAGGCGACCGACAAGCTCAACCTCTCCGCGAAGCGCGAGCAGAACCTGGGCGAGGCCGACCCGACCTACCCAGACCAGACGACGCTCGCCGCGACCTACCAGTGGAACCAGTACACGAAGCTCTTCGTGACGCAGCGCATGTCCTCGGCGCCCATCACGCCCATCGCGGACGTGTCGGGCACGGGCTTCGCCTCGACCGCCGCGCGCAACGAGACGGCCATTGGCGTCGAGACGAAGCTCGGACGCATCGGCAGCCTGAACACGCGCTACCAGCTTGAGAACGGCATCAACGGCACGGACAGCTTCGCCGTCATCGGTTTGACGAACCGCCTGCCCGTCAACAAGCAGCTCGCGCTCGACCTCGGGTACGAGCGCGGCTTCCACCTCGCGGGCCTGGGCGAGAGCTTCAACGCCGGCCACTTCGGCTTCGCGTGGCAGCCGCTCGAAAACTTCCGCACGACGGGCCGCTACGAGATGCGCGACCGCGGCGGCGTCGGGTCAGTGCTCACGCTCGGCGCGGCCGGGCGGCTCGGCGACAACGTGACCTCGCTCGGCCGCTTCCAGATGTCGCGGACGGACTTCCAGGGTCGCAAGGGTTCGGCGCTCGCGGCGACGGGCGCGCTCGCGTGGCGTCCGCTGCACCGCGACACGATGGGCCTGCTCTTCAACTACACGCGGCGCGACCTCTCGCAGCAGAACGGCGCGGGCCAGGGCGAGACGCGCGACCGCTCCGACACGCTCTCCTCGGACGGCTACTATCAGGCGACGCGCAACGTCGAACTCTACGGGCGCTTCGCCCTGAAGTTCGGCGACACAAGCTCCGTCGGCCTGAACCGCGTCTCGACACTGACCTACATGACGCAGGGCCGCGCCGTCTACCGCCTGGGTCGTTACGTGGACGTGGCGGGCGAGGGGCGCTGGCTCGCGCAGCCCATCTCCTCGACGGCGCGCGCTTCGTTCGGCTCCGAGTTGGGCTTCTGGGTCATGCCCGACCTCCGCCTCGGCGGCGGTTACAACTGGACGGGCGCGTCCGAGCCGGGCTCGTTCGGCTTCAGCCCCGCGCGCCGCGGCTTCTACTTCACCATCTCCTCGAAGCTCTCGAACCTCTTCGACCTCTTCGGCACGAGCCGGAACGGGCTCGGCGGCGAGAAGAGCCGCGACGACGAAGAAGAAGAGGAATAGACCACGCCCCCACTCTCTCTTATGACTAACCGGCCGGCTAACGTGAGGCTCCCGTGCGCGGCGCGACGCATAAGCGGCGCGGCCGAGAGCATGAGCGCGCGCCTGCTCTTTATGGCCTTCGCGCTCCTGGCGCTCGCGGCGCTTGCCCCAAGGGCCGCGGCGCAGACGACCTCCATCTACAGCATCCGCGGCAACGCCACCGCCGGCAGCAACAACATCTGGTACATCAACCCTTCGACGGGTGCCGAGACGCTCGTCTACACGGGCTACCCCGGCGGCAACGCCGCGACGCTCGCGCAGCGGCCGACGGACGGGATGCTCTTCTACGTCATCAACGACGCGTCGGGGCAGAACGGCGCGGTCTACCGCTTCAACCCCTACACGCCCACGGTTGCGCCCGTGCTGCTCGGCAACATCGGCCCCTCGACATCGGGCGGCAACGTCCTCAGCGGCTTCCGCATGGCCTTCAACCAGGCGGGCACGCTCTACTACATGTCGGGCGGCGGCGGCGCCGACAACGACACGCTCTACACCGTCAGCCAGACGACGGGCCGGGCCACGGCCGTAGCCACCATCACGGGCACCGGCAACGGCGGCGACATGGCCTTCTCGGGCAACACGCTCTACATCATCAACCAGAACCGGCAGCTTCTCTCGGCCACCGTGGCGGGAGGCGCGGCGACGAACATCGGCACCGTCACCTTCCCCGGCGGCGCCACGCCCGGCACCATCGGCCTCGGCGTTGACGGCACACGCATCCTCATCACGACCTCGACCGGCGGGGCCAACATGTACGCCGTCACGCTGCCCTCTCTTGCGGCCACGCTCGTCAGCACCCTGAGCGGCGGCACGACGGCGACGGGCGACCTCTCGACCATCGTCGTCTCGGCGCCGGACGCCTCGGTGACGAAGACCGACGGCCTGACGAACGTCTACCAGGGCCTGTCCGTCAGCTACACCGTCGTCCTCCAGAACAACGGCACGTACACCGTCGCCGCCAACCTCGTAGACACGGTGCCGGCCTCGCTCACGGGCGTCACTTGGACGTGCGTGGCCTCCGCCGGCTCCACCTGCGACACGGCTTCGGGGAGCGGCAACGCCATCAGCACCGGCGCCACGCTCGCCGCCTCGGGCACGGCCACCTACACCGTCACGGGGACGGTCAACGTCTCGACCGGCACCATCGCCAACACCGCCACCGCGAGCCTCGACGCCAGTTGGATCACCGAGTCGAACACTTCCAACAACAGCGCGACCGACACCGACACGGTCGTCGCCGCCGCCGACCTCTCGATCTCGAAGACCGGCCCGGCGAACCTCACCGCCGGCACCAACGCCAGCTACACGCTCACCGCCGTCAACAACGGGCCGCAGTCCGCCGCCGGCACCATCACGGTCACGGACGTCCTGCCCGCGGGACTCACCTTCGTCTCGGCGACGGGCACGGGCTGGACTTGCTCGAACTCCAGCGGGACGGTGACCTGCACGCGCTCGGGGCCTGTGACGACGGGGACGACGTTGCCCGCCATCACGCTCACCGTCGCCGTCGGCGCCGCCGCCGCGCCGAGCGTCACCAACACCGCCTCGGTCGCGTCGAGCGTGACCTTCGACCAGGACTCCTCGAACAACAGCAGCAGCGTGACGAGCAGCGTCACGGTGCCGACCGACCTCACGATTGCGAAGAGCCACGCGGGCAACTTCACGCAGGGGCAGAACGGGACTTACACCATCACCGTCACGAACTCGGGCGGCGTCGCTTCGAGCGGCACCGTCACGGTCACGGACACGCTGCCCGCGGGGCTCACGCCGGGCGCGGCGACGGGCACGGGCTGGACTTGCAACACCGCGGGCCAGACCGTCACCTGCACGCGCGCGGACGCCCTGAACGGCGGCGCGAGCTACCCCAACATCAGCGTCCCCGTCGCGGTCGCCCCGAACTCCGCTTTGAGCCTGACGAACACGGCCAGCGTGTCGGGCGGCAACGACAGCAACACCGGCAACAACAGCGCGAGCGACCCGACGACCGTCAACGGCGTCGCCGACCTCACGATTGCCAAGACGCACAGCGGCAACTTCACACAAGGCCAGAACGGTTCTTACAGCATCACGGTCAGCAACGCAGGCGGCGCGGCCACGTCGGGCACGGTCACCGTCAGCGACACGCTGCCCGCGGGACTCACCTTCGTCTCGGCGACGGGGACGGGCTGGACTTGCTCGAACTCCAGCGGGACGGTGACCTGCACGCGCTCCGACGCGCTCGCCGCCGGCTCAAGTTATCCGGCCATCACTCTGACGGTGAGCGTCGCCCCGAACTCCGCTTTGAGCCTGACGAACACGGCCACGGTCTCCGGCGGCGGCCAGACCTACACCGCCAACGACTCCGCGAGCGACCCGACGACGGTGAACGGCGTCGCCGACCTGACGATTGCTAAAACCCACAGCGGCAACTTCACGCAGGGGCAGAACGGAAGCTACGCACTCACAGTCAGCAACGCGGGCGGCGCCGCGACGAGCGGCACGGTGACTGTCTCCGACACGCTCCCCGCAGGGCTGTCTTATGTCTCGGCGACGGGGACGGGCTGGTCTTGCAGCGCGTCGGGTCAGACGGTCACCTGCACGCGCGCGGACGCGCTGGCCGCGGGTGCGAGCTACCCCGCGATTACTTTGACGGTGGGCGTGGCCTCGAACGCGGCGTTGAATTTGACCAACACCGCGAACGTCTCGGGCGGCGGACAGACGAACACTGGGAATGACAGCTCAAGCGACCCGACCACCGTCAACGGCGTTGCGGACGTGACAATTGCGAAGAGCCACACGGGCAACTTCTCGCAGGGGCAGAGCGGGGCGACCTACACGCTGACCGTCTCGAACGTGGGCGGGGCGGCGACGAGCGGGACGGTCACAGTTACCGACACCTTGCCGGCCGGGCTGAGCTACGTCTCCGCGACCGGGACGGGCTGGGCGTGCGGCGCGGCGGGCCAGACGGTGACCTGTACGCGCTCGACTGCTCTCGCGGCGGGCGCGAGCTACCCCGCCATCACCGTGACCGTCAACGTCTCGACGACCGCGGCCGCGAGCGTGACGAACACCGCGTCCGCCTCGGGCGGCGGCCAGACGAACACCTCGAACGACTCTGCGAGCGACCCGACGACGATTAACGGCGTCGCCGACCTGACGATTGCCAAGACGCACAGCGGCAACTTCACGCGCGGCTCGTCCGGCAGCTACAGCCTCACGGTCACGAACGCGGGCGGCGCCGCGACGAGCGGCACCGTCACCGTCTCGGACACTTTGCCGGCAGGCTTCTCCTACGTCGTGGCGACGGGCACCGGGTGGACGTGCGGGGCGGCGGGGCAGGTCGTGACCTGCACGCGCGCGTCCGCGCTCGCGGCCGGCGCGAGCTACCCCGCAATCACTCTGACGGTCGGCGTCCTGCAGAACGCCGCTTCGAGCCTGACGAACACCGCGAACGTCTCGGGCGGCGGGCAGACGAACACCGCCAACGACTCTGCGAGCGACCCGACGACCATCGTCTCCAGCTCCGACCTGAGCCTTTCGAAAACGGTCAACAACCCGAACCCGATTCAGGGGCAGAACGTCACCTTCACGCTCACGCTCATCAACGCGGGGCCGAGCAACGCGACGAACGTCGCCGTCACAGACCTCCTGCCCGCGGGCCTGACCTTCGTCTCCGCGACGCCGAACTCGGGCACTTACGCGAGCGGCACGGGCGTCTGGTCGCTCCCGAGCGTCACGAGCGGCGCGTCGGCCACGCTCCAAATCGTCGCGCTCGTCACCGGCACGGGCACGATCACCAACATCGCCGAGGTCACCGCCTCAGACCAGCCCGACCCCGACTCGACGCCCGGCAACAACAACCCCGCCGAGGACGACCGCGCCACCGCTTCGTTGGGTGCCGCCGCCCCGCCCAACATCACGCTGACGAAGTCGGTCACGCCCTCGGGCACGCAGGTGCCGGGCACGGTCATCACCTACACCGTCGCCTTCCAGAACGGCGGCGGCGCGCCCGCCTCGGCCTTCGTCCTGACCGACCCCAACCCGGCCACCACCCTCAAGCTTAACGACTACACCGACTTCAAGGTCGGCTCGGTCGTCAACAGCCTCGGCACGACTGGGCTGACGGTCGCCGTCGCCTACTCGAACGACAGCGGCTTGACGTGGACCTACACGCCCGTCTCCGGCGGGGGCGGCGCGCCCGCCGGCTACGACCGCAACGTCACGCACGTCCGCTGGACGTTCGGCGGCAGCCTCTCGCAGACCTCTCCCAACAACGCCGGCAGCGTCTCGTTCTCCGTCCGGATACGTTAGCGTAAAGACAGTTCACCACAGAGGCACAGAGGCACAGCTTGTTGAGCCATGAACTCCAAGCTGTGCCTCTGTGCCTCTGTGGTGAAAACTCTCGTCCGGTATGCACCCAAGTTGCAGATGATGTAATCTGCAATCTTATCCGATGACAGACGACAAACTTTTTCACGTGAGCGAAGAGGTGCGCGCGGCCCTCGACGAAGGGCGTGCGGTCGTGGCGCTGGAGTCGACGGTCATCTCGCACGGGCTGCCGCGGCCGCAGAACCTCGAGACGGCGCGGCGTCTGGAGCAGGCGGTGCGCGAGGGCGGGGCCGTCCCCGCGACCGTGGCCGTGCTCGGCGGACGCATGTGTGTCGGACTCGAAGAGTCGCAGCTCGCGCGTCTGGCCGAGGGCGAGGGCGTGCGCAAGGTGAGCCGCCGCGACCTGCCGCTCGTGGTCGCGGGCGGCGAGGACGGCGCCACGACCGTCGCCGGCACGCTCTGGATTGCGAGCCGCGCCGGCCTGAAGGTCTTCGCCACCGGCGGCATCGGCGGCGTGCACCGGGGCCAACTGCCGGACATCTCGGCCGACCTGCCGGAACTCGCGCGCACGCCTCTGACGGTCGTCTGCTCGGGCGCGAAGTCCGTGCTCGACCTGCCCTCGACGCGCGAGTGGCTGGAGACGCACGGCGTCTGCGTCCTCGGCTTCGGCTGCGACGAGCTGCCCGCCTTCTACACGCGCCGCAGCGGACTCACCGTGGACGCGCGCACGGACACGGCCGCCGACGTGGCGCGCGTGGCCCGAGCGCGCGACGCACTCGGGCTCGAGGCCGCGCTCGTCGTCACCGTGCCCGTCCCCGACGGCTTCGAGGTGGGCGAGCAGGTGATGGAAGAGTCTCTGTCCGAAGCCCTCTCGGTCGCGGCCCAGCGCGGCGTCACCGGCCGCGCGCTGACGCCCTTCCTCCTCGCCCACATGAGCTGGCGCTCCGGCGGCGCGACCCTGCGCGCCAACGTCGCGCTCCTTGAGAATAACGCCCGCGTCGCCGCCGACATCGCTGTCGCGATGGGTTCTGGGTTTTAGGTTCTGGGTGCTGGTGAAGACATCTGTTTTTACCCAACACCCAATTTCCTGTGAACTTCCGCGCGGGCCTCGTCGTTCTCAGTGCTGGATTCCGGCGGGAGTTTCAGAAATCATCAAAAGAGGGCGTTTAATGAAAGGCAGAATCTTTGTCGTCGTCGTACTCGTGGCCGCCGCGGCGTTCGCCGGGCGTTGGGTGAACAGGGCCGTGGGCGGTAACGCGAACGGGGCGCGGCGCGAGGAGACGCGGCAGACCTTCAAGCTCGAAGCCGGCGCGCGCGTCGAGGTCGGCTTCATCAACGGCTCCGTCGAGGTGAAGACGGCCGACACAGACACGGCCGAGGTTCACATCGTCCGCACCGGCTCCTCCGCAGAAGACCTCGAGTACAGGCGCGTGACGGTGGCCGCGTCGCCTGCGTCGCTCGTCGTACACGGCGAGCGCAACGGCGTGCCCGGCCTCTGGCACCGCATCTGGAACGGCGGCGGCGAGGTGCGTCAGGAGGTGACGCTCGTGCTGCCGCGTCGCGTCGAACTCGCGGCCGAGCACGTCAACGGCTCGGTCAACGTCGGCGACATCGACGGCATGGTCGAGGTCTCGCACGTGAACGGCCGCGTCGAGGTCGCGGGCGCCGCGGGCCGCGCGCAGGTCAGCCACGTCAACGGCGGCGTGAAGCTCGGCGTGACGCGGCTCGGCGAAGAGGGGATGGAGGTCGAGCACGTCAACGGCAACGTCGAGATTCGCTTCACCCAACTCGTCAACGCGGACGTGGAGTCGGAGCACCAGAACGGCGGGTTCTCGCTCAACGTCCCCAACGTCACGATGCAGGAGCGCATGAACCGTTCCTACACGCGCGCGCGCCTCGGCTCGGGCGGCTCGCCCGTCCGGGTTGACCACGTCAACGGCAACGTGCGCTTCGAGTCCGACGCCGGCCCCGCGACGGCCGCCGCGACGACCGCCTCCACGTCTGACGACGAGAGCGACGAGGCAGACGAGCTGCCGCCGCCTCCGCCCGCGCCGCCCGCACCGCCCGCGCCCCCCGCGCCGCCCGTCAGATAAATATCCCTGACCGCAGCCTGACCCGAAAGGCTTGTCCAAGACAACGTCCCGCGCCGAGATGTTCGACGCGGGACGTTGTCTTTTATGTGCGTTGAGGGATAAAACAGCAGTCTCAAATCCTTATCTGGAAGGAAGCGGCATGGAGGAGAGCGAGCGTTTGTGGGAGGTGGACGACCAGCGCGGGCGTCTGGAGGAGCTGACGGCGCGCGAGGGTTCGGCGAAGGAGTCGCCGCTCAGGCGCGACGTGCGCTCGCTCGGGCGACTGCTCGGCGCTGTCCTGAGGGAGCAGGCGGGCGCGGCGCTCTTCGACACGGTCGAGGAGTTGCGCAGCCTGACGTCCGGGCGGCGCGAGTCGTCCGACAAGGCCCGGCGCAAGGAGTTGATGACGCGCGCCGAGTCGGTCGTCGGCCGGGCCTCAATCGAAGAGGCGTACCAGCTGACGAAGGCGTTCGCCATCTACTTCGAGCTGACCAACCTCGCCGAGACGAACCACCGCAAGCGACGCCGCCGCGCCGCGGAGGTCTCGGGCGCGCCGCCGCAGGCGGGCACGTTCCTCGGCACGCTCCGGCGCGTGCGCGAAGCGGGCGCGTCCGCCGAGGAGGCAATCGAGCTTTTGTCGCGCGTCGAGGTCGTGCCGGTCTTCACCGCGCACCCGACGGAGGTCGCGCGCCGCACAGTCCTCTTCAAGCGCGCGCGCATCGCGGCCGAGCTTGAGCGTCTCGACAGTTTGCCGCTCCCCGACCGGCGCGCGCGCGAGGCGGCCGAGCGCATCATGGCCGAGATCACCGCGCTCTGGCAGACCGACGAGGTGCGGCGCCGCCAGCCGACCGTGCGCGACGAGATCAAGATGGGGCTCGACTACTACCCGGCCGCGCTCGTCGAGACGGTGCCCGAAGTTTATGAAGAGATGGCCGACGCCTTCCGCGCGACCTACGGGCGCGAGCTTGAGGCGAGGGAGCTGCCGCGCGTGCTCCGCTTCGGCTCCTGGATCGGGGGCGACCGCGACGGCAACCCTTTCGTGACGCCGGGCTGCACGCGCGACGCGCTGCGCATGGCGCGCGAGACGGTGCTCGACTTCTACATCGCCTCCGTGGACGAGCTGCACGAGCGCCTGAGCAGCTCGACCAAGCAGTCGCCCGCCTCTTCCGATCTGGTGAAGGCACTCGAAGAGTACGAGCGGAGGCTTCCGGCCGCGGCGTCGCGCCCGTTCGCGCCGCACGCGCCGGAGGAGGTCTACCGCCGCTTCCTCTCGCTCGTCCTGCGCAGGCTCTCGGCCACGCGCGGGTCTGCGGCCGAAGGGTACGAGGACGCGGCCGCGTTCACGGCAGACTTGCGCCTGCTGCGGGAGAGCCTGGCGGAGGGCGGGGCGCTCAGGCTCGCGCGGCAGTTGGTCGACCCGCTCGCGCGTCAGGTCGAGACGTTCGGCTTTCATCTGCACACGCTCGACGCGCGCCAGCACGCGCGCATCCACGCGAAGGCGGCAGAGGAACTCGCGCGCGGCGCTTCGATTATCGACGAGGGTGACGCGGTCGGAAATGAGGACGTGCCGCAACTCCCCGAAGCCCCTTCGCCGGAGACGGAGGCGACGCTCGAAGCTCTGCGCGCGGTCGCCGCGCTCAAGCGCGAGTTCCCGCCGGAGTCCATCCGCAGCCACGTCATCAGCGGCGCGCGCGGCGTGGGCGACGTGCTGCGGCTCGTCTGGCTCGCCGAGTCTTGCGGCGTGCGCGTCGCGGCCGAGAAGGAGCGTGACGACCCGGGCCTGATGCCCGTCCCGCTCTTCGAGTCCATCGAAGACCTGCGCAACTGTCCGGGCGTGTGCCGCGCGCTGTGGACTTCCGCAGAGTACGCGCCGTACCTCGATTCGTGGGGCCGCAGGCAGGAGGTGATGCTCGGCTACTCGGACTCGAACAAGGACGGCGGGATGTTGACGAGCACCTGGGAGCTTTTCAAAGCGCACCGCGCCCTGCACGAGGTCGCGCGCGAGTGCGGCGTCTCGCTGCAACTCTTCCACGGGCGCGGCGGCACGGTGGGCCGCGGCGGCGGGCCGACGCACCACTCAATCGTCGCGCAGCCGGCCGGCGCGTTCGAAGGCTCTCTGAAGATAACGGAGCAGGGCGAGGTCTTAAACTGGAAGTACGCCGAGCCGGTGCTGGCCGAGCGGAATCTGGAGCTGATGGTCGCGGCCGCGCTCGAAGCTTTGGCGCGGCCCGGCGGCGCGGAGTGGCGCGCGGAGTGGGAGGAGGCGCTCGGGTGGATGTCGCAGGTGGCCTTCGAGTTCTACCGCGAGCGCGTCGCGGAGAACCCGGACGTGGTGCCTTACTTCGAAGAGGCGACGCCCGTCCTCGAATTCGATCTGGCGAAGATCGGCTCGCGTCCCGCGCGGCGCTCTTCGCAGACGAAGGGCCTGGCCGACCTGCGCGCGATACCGTGGGTCTTCGGCTGGATGCAGAGCCGGCACGTTTTGCCCGCGTGGTTCGGCGTCGGGCACGCGCTGGAGAGATTTCTGGAGGAGCGCGAGGGCGGGGCGGAGTTGTTGCAGGAGATGATGCGCGTGCCGGTCTTCTCGAACCTCTTGGGCGACGTGGAGACGGGGATGGCGAAGGCCGACCTCTCCATCGCGCGCAGGTACGCGGGGCTGGTTGGGGACGGAGAGTTGCGCGCGCGCGTCTTCGGGATGATCGAGGAGGAGTTCGAGCGGACGCGCCGCGTCATCCTGCGCGTGAGCGGCCAGGCGCGTCTCTTGGAGCGCAACCCCGTCCTCGCGCGCTCCATCGCCCTGCGCAACCCGTACGTCGACCCGATGAGTCTCGTCCAGATCGAGCTCCTCCGACGCAAGCGCGCGGGCCAGGAGTCCGAGGAACTCGACTACGCCCTCGCCGCCACCATCAACGGCATCTCGGCGGGTCTGCGGAACACGGGGTGAAGTATCGTTGCTTGTGTGTAGGTGGGAGGGAATTTTCACCACAGAGACACAGAGGCACAGCTTGAAGCGGAATAGCTCAACAAGCCGTGCCTCTGTGTCTCTGTGGTTAACGAATGACGCGCTACAGTCAAGTCGGAGAGAGCCAGACGCGCAGCAGCAAGATGAAGACCCCGTAGGCAAACAGCACCGCCAAAGGGTAGCGGAGCCACATCCGCTACACGCCCAGGTGCAGCAGCACGAACGACGCGACGAAACCGGCCGCGCCCGTCGCCGCGAGGATCAGAGACATCTCGACGCGCGGCAGGCCGCGCCGCATGAGCAGTCGCCTCACGCGCTCGACGCGCCGCGCGGCAAAGGGTTCCCGCGGCTCGGCCTCGAACTTCCTTCCGGCTGACTTCCTGCGCGGCGCCATGACGCGGGGCGGGTTACTCGAAACCGGCGGCGCGGTTCGCGCGCTCGGCCGCCTGCAACGCGAGGATCGGCGAGATGACCAGCGCGAGGATGTATGTGAGCGGGAGCGTGAGGAAGCCTATGAAGACGACGCAGAGCAGGAGGTTGATGAACTGCACGAACCAGTAGCCGAACATGAAGAGCAGCCCCACCCCGACGTTGCCCGCATACATGTGTCCGATGCCGAAGGTCTGTAGGAGGAGGCCGGGCATGACTTCCAGCAGCACGGCCACGACCGTAGTCTTCGGCGGCGACTGGTATTGGCGGGCGACGTGCTGCGGCGGGTACGGGTAGGGCGGCCGCGGTGGCTGGTAGGGCCGCGGCGGCTGATACGCGGGGGGACGATACTGACTCATCGGAGGACTCCTTTGGGGTAAGAGGTGTTGGGTTCTGGGTTCTGGGTGTTGGGTTGAAGAAGGGTTTTGGGTTTTGGGATCTAGGTGCTGGTTGAAAACTCAGTTCTAACCAATACCCAGCACCCAACACCTGAAACCCAAAACCAAAACCCAGCACCTGACTTCAGAAGTTGAAGGCGCCCTCGCAGGTTATCTCGGAGAGGGCTTTGCGGCCGCTGGGCGCTTCGCGTTCGCGCAAGGGTTCGGGCAGTTGCGCCGGGTCGCCGGGGCGGCCGACCGCGACCATCGCCTCGACGCGGAAGCCCTCGGGGATGTTCAGCTCAGCCCGCGCGCGGTCGTAGTCGAAGCCCTGCATGCCGTGCGTGACCAGCCCCAACATCGTCGCCTGGAGCGCGAGGTTCTCCCACGCCGCGCCCGTGTCGAAGGAGTGCGTCGGGTAGGGCTTCCCGTTGAAGTCGAACGTCTCCTTCGAGACGAAGAGGAGCAGCGCGGCCGCGTCCTTCGCCCAGTTCCGGTTGCCCTCGACGAGCAGGTCGAAGAAGGCCTCCCAGTGCGCCGTGTCGCGCCGCGCGTAGAGGATGCGCCACGGCTGGTTGTTGTAAGAAGAGGGCGCCCAGCGCGCCGCCTCGAAGAGCGTCGACAACTCCTCCTCGCTCACGCCCTCGCCCGACATCGCGCGCGGCGACCAGCGGTCGAGGAACAACTCGTCCACGGGATGCTGCGCCTGCGGCTCCCGAACCTCACTGCCGTCGATCATCTTTCCCTCCCTGTCTTGTCCGTGAATTTATAAGCGGCGAGCGCGATGGGCAGCCCGACCAGAAGCATGTGCCCCGCCCCGTTGAGCGAGACGGTGAAGGGCGTGAACGTGGGCTTGAAGTAGGCGGCCGAGAGCGGTATCACGACGAGGTACATGAACGCGTAGACCGCGAAGCCGTAGAGCAGCCCGCAGACCACCGGGTGTTCGACGAGCACTTTCAACCTGCGGCTCAGGAGCCAGTAGACGGTCGCCCAGATGAAGGCGATGAGGAAGTGCAGCACCGCGCCGAGCGCGGCCGTCAACACTCCTCCGTCCTTCGCCGCCTCGCCGAGCAGCCCCGACGCGACCGACTGCAACACGCGCACCGGCCCCACCCCGCGCAGCCCCGACGCGACGAAAGCGAACGTGATGTCGCCCAGCCCCGCCAGCAGCCCGCCCCACACAATCGCCCGTGCCGCCCTCGGCCTCTCGGCGGGTAGTTGCGCGGTGGCTACGCTCATGAAGTCTGTCTCCTTCTGCGGGGCCGCGTTGGTTGAATGTTAATGCGAAGAGGTTTAGTCGAACAGTTCGTCTACGGGCATCGTCCAGCCGTGGACGGCGGGCTCGGCTTCGGCCGCTTCACCGCGCCGGTAGACCTGCGGGTTGTCCGGGTCGGACGCGCGGTAGACTTTGACCACGTCAACGCTCAGGAGGTCAACGTCCCAGACGACGAGCGTGCCCGCGGTGAAGTAGTCGGCGCGCTTTGCGGCAATCTCGGCCTCTGCTTCTCGTCCGTAATCGTTCTCGCTCCTAATCTCGGCGGCAAAGGCCGGCGCGCCTTCGAGGAACTTCATGCCCGTGGGCGGGCCTGTGTAGAAGGCCGCGTCGGGGCTGAATGACTTGCGGTTCAGCAGGCTGACCCTGAACCCGACATTATCCGGGTAGGCGCGCCCGCCCGCGCGCCGCTCGACGCCCCGCAGGCTCACGTAGATCGCGCCGCCCGCGCGCCCCGGCATGTCACCGGTCGGACTCATGAAAACGACCTCCCCGTTGACGACCTCGGCCTTGCCCCGGTCGCGGATGCGGTATAAGTCTTCGACGGTCGCCTGTGTCCTGGTGCTCATGGCGGGAGCCCTTTCTCAGTTTCGCCGGGATGATATCAGAGAACAAGACTCTTTTCTCCACCCAATCCGGCCCCGGCGGGCGGGCGGGTGGAAACGGGGCGGGATTGGGTGTTTCCGCAAGGGTGTAAGAATACCGTTGTCGGCGCGGGGAATTTGGTTTAACCTGTGCGCCTGTAACTGCCAACCGGACAAGTAAGGAGTCGGAGATGCTCTCAGGAAAGCGTACCCTGGTCGTGCTCGGCGTGCTGCTGCTGGCCGCCGCGGGCTTAGTCGCCACCTCCTCGCGCGCGGCGCACAAGGGCAAGGCCCCGCAGCAGACCGCGACGCCCACGCCGCCGCAGTACCAGCCGCCGACCATACGGCTCGACTCGGACGCGCAGGTCGTCACGCTCTGCCCAGACGCCGAGTCGATGTCCAACCCGCGCGTCCACCTCAAGGCCGCGGGCCTCAGCCCCGAGGGCAAGCCCCTGCGCTACAAGTGGGTGGTCTCGGGCGGCCGGCTCGACAGCTACGACGGCACCGACGTGGTCTGGGACTTGTCGGACGCGCAGCCCGGCGTCTACAACGCCACGGTGACGGTCGAGAGCGGCCCCGTCGACAACCCGCTCTGCACGGCCTTCACCTCGACGAAGGTGGTGGTGCGCACCTGCCCGCCGCCGCGGCCCGTCTGCCCGAACGTCACCATCAACTGCCCGGACGTGCAGCAGGCCGGGGCGCCCGTGACCTTCACGGCCTCGATCTCGGGCGGCACGCCGGGCGCCACGCCCGTCTACAACTGGGTCGTCTCGGCCGGCACGATCATCTCGGGCCAGGGGACGCCGACCATCACCGTGGACACGGCCGGACTCGCCGGCCAGGCCATCACGGCGACGGTCGAGGTCGCGGGCTACAACCTCGAGTGCCGCGCGCAGTGCCAGGCTTCGGTGCCGGCGCCGCCGAACCCGACCAAGTTCGACGAGGTCGGCGAGGTGTCGCGCGACGACGAGAAGGCGCGCTTCGACATCTTCGCCATCGAGCTGCAGAACAGCCCCGGCGCGCAGGGTTACATCATCGGCTACGGCGGCGGCAACAAGCGCTACGGGACGGGGCTCCAGCGGGCGCAGCGCGCGCGCGACTACATCGTCACCACGCGCGGCATCGACGCCTCGCGCATCGTCGTCCTCGACGGCGGCCCGCGCACGACCGGCTCGACCCAACTCTGGATCGTCCCGGCCGGCGCCACCCCGCCGCGGCCGTGAAGGGGAGTATGCAGTAGGCAGATGGCAGTGGACAGTTGAAAGCAAGAGGCCATTAACGAAACAGGTCTGAAAGAATCGGAGGCGGCGAGTCTCAAGCTCGCCGCCTCCGATTCTTTTAAGAGAGATGCTTCCGTGGTCTTCAACTGCCTACTGCCATCCGCCTACTGCCTACTACTTCCTCGGGTAGAGCGGGCTCGACTTCGAGAGGCGCGTGACGGAGGCGGGGAGGGCCGACTCGCCCTGCAAGAGCACCTGCTCCTCTTTGAACTTCATCGAGCTGGGCTCGACCATGTTCGAGGCCCAGGCCGATTCGTTGGCGAAGGCTTCGCTCATGCACGTGCCGTCGCCCATCAGGTGGCCGTCGCCCATGAGGTGGCCGCTGCCGAAGGCGTAGCCCTCGGCCAACAGCACCGAGTCGGAGATCATGATGCCGTCGGAGATCATGATGCCGTCGGAGATCATGATGCCGTCGGAGATCATGATGCCGGTGCCGAGGATGCTGTTCGGCCCGACCGTGTGGCCGTCGTAGAGGAGGTACGTGCCGTCGGACAGCAGGCGCCCCCCGGCCATCACCCAGCCCTCTTCGAGCACGCGCCCGTCGGGCAGGCGGAAGCCTTCGGTTAAGGTCAGGCGCTCGTTGAAGGAGACGCCCTCGACCCAGATGACGCCGTTGTTGAGCGGCACGCCCTCGCCCGCTATCGGTGAGGTCAGGCCGAGCGTCGAGTATGTCGTCCTTCTCGCCGTGATGAGGTCGTCGCCCGCCCCGGCGCGGTCTGCGTCCTTGCGGATCGCCCCGGCGACCGTCACCGCGGCACTCGCGTTCAGCTCGCCCGCGCCCTCCGTGATGACGCGCTCAAATTGCGACATCCTTCCGTCGGCGACCGCCTGCTCGTAGAAGGGCAGGCGCTGCGCCGTCCTCATCAGCACGGCCTTCACCATCGAGGGCTTCAAACTGGGGTTGGCCTCGACCATCAGCGCGGCCGCGCCCGCCACGGCCGGCGCCGCGAAGGAGGTGCCGCTCATCACGCGGTACGTGCCCGTCGCCACGGGCTTGTTCGTGCTCGTGTCCCCGCTCACCAACGTTCCCAGAAGCCCGCCGCCGCCCGTCGAGCTGTAGCTGTTGCTCGCCGTCGGCGAGGTCGAGGCCGTCTCGGCCGCGCCGAGCTTGTTGCCGGGCGCGACGAGGTCGGGCTTCATCAGGCCGTCCACGAGCGTCGGCCCGCGCGAGCTGTAGGTGGCGACCGCGTCGTCCGAGCGCGCCGCCGTCTGCTGCGTGTTCGTCGCGCCGACGGTGATGACGCGCGGCGAGTTGGCCGGCGAGAGAATCCCGCCGTAGATGGTTCGCCCGCCGGCGTCCTTGCCCCAGTTGCCCGCGGCCACGACGACGACGATGCCGGCGTCCACGGCGCGCGCGAGCGCGAGGCAGAGCGGGTCGGTCTTGTAGCTCTGCGTCGGCGGCGTGCCCAGGGAGAGGTTCATGACGCGCACGTTGTAGGTCTTCTTGTTCTTGACGACCCAGTCCACGGCCTTGACGACGTTCGAGACCTTGCCCGCGCCGTAGGAGTCGAGCACGCGCACGTCGACGAGATTCGCGTTGGTGGCGATGCCGCCGTAGGTCTGCGCGCCCGCGTTCTTCGCGGCGTAGTCCTCGCTCGACTGGCCCGAGCCGGCGGCGACGCCGGCCGTGTGCGTGCCGTGGCCGTACACGTCGTCGGTGCGACTCTCGCCGGTGAAGTCGATGTGCTTGAGCACGCGCGGGTAGGAGGCGAGGTACTTCTGCGCGAGCAGCCCCGTCCCGAGCGTGCCCGAGGAGTAGCGCCACTCGTAGCCCGCGAACTCGGCCGCGTCCGGCGGGCTGATGCCGCTGTCGAGGACGGCGATGCCGACCTTGTTCCCGCCGCCGCCGTTGGCGAGGGCCTCGTTGCCGACCGGCAGCATCTTGCTCGCGCCCGTCGCCACTTCGTGGTGGCTCGTGTTGTCGAAGGTCGTCGCGGTCGAGCGCACGTCCTGGTCGGAAGAGACCCAGGAGACCTCCTCGCGCGCCGCCAGCTCCGAGAGCTTCTCGACCGGCACGTCCGCGACGAAGAGTCCGAGCGTGTCCAGCTCGTCCGAGACGCGCGCGCCCGCGCCGCGGAGCGCGTCCAGCGCCGCCGCGCCCGCCTGACCTTCGGCCGCGCGCACGATGACGCGCGCCGTCTCGCCGCCGCCCTGCCTCGCGCCGCCCGCGCGCGCGAGCAGGTCGTCGGTCATCTTCTTCAGCAGTCGCCGAGGCGCGCCCTGCGCGGGCGACTTCGTCGATGCCCTGGGCGCGCCGGCCAACGGGGCCAAGAGAGAGAGCGTGGCGAGCGCCGCGATTAAACTATTTCTATTCCTCAAAGTCGGTCGGCTCCTTCAAAGTCCGTCTGGCTCGGCCGCTTCGTGGTGAGATTTCGTGCGACCCCGGCCCCGAGGGCAACGCCCGTGCCGCCGCGAAACCTCAGAAGAAACACTCGCCCGCCGCCCGCCACCGGTCACCGTGACGAAAGTCGCTGACGAGTTTTCTGTCAGGGAGAACGAGGGGAAAGTAGGCAGTAGGCAGATGGCAGCTAGGCGGTAAGAAGGTTTTGGGTGTCAGGTGCCGGGTGCTGGGTAGGATAATTAGCTCTTACGCAACACCTAACTCCCAACACCCAACACCCCCTGCACTGCCTACTGCCATCTGCCTGCTGCCTACTGATACCGACTTGCGAAATAGAATAAGGCGACTTGTCGCCGGGAGCGCGGGCATCCCTGCCCGCCAGCGTGCTTTAGCACGCTGACCGTCTCACTCTTTATCTCAACCTTGAGGCAGGAAGTCTGACAGCATTCGCGCCGGCGGCGCTCAGGCGGGCAGGGATGCCCGCGCTCCCAGCTTTGAGCGGCCTTATCCTATTTCGCAAGTCGGTATGAGTTGCCGTTTGCACGGCGGGGAAATAGAATCGGGCGCGCAGGTAAAGTTTCACACTCGGACAGTACGGACGTTTAAGGTCTTGGCCGAAGGTCAGTCAGAGGGGGCGGGCCGCACGGGCGTGTGCCGCCACTGCGGGGCGCTCGTGGGTGCGGGCGAGGCGCGCTGCATGGTGTGCGGCACCCCGGTCGCCCGCCGCGAGGAGCGGCCGCAGCGCGCGCCGCACGCAGACCCCGAGACCTTGAGCTTCCTGCGCGCCATCATCTCGCGCCCGGCCACCTTCACCTTCGTCTTCCTCGTCGCCAACGTCTTCCTCTACATCCTGATGTACCTCTCGGGCGGCGCGACCGGCGAGGTCTTGCGCGCCTACGGCGCGAAGGTCAACTACCTCATCGACCAGGAGGGGCAGTGGTGGCGCTTCGTCACGCCCATCTTCCTGCACGTGCAGTTGCCGCCGCAGTGGGTCGGGACGGGGCCGCTCAGCCCGCTGCTGTCGCACATGCACCTGCTGGCGAACATGTGCGGCCTCTTCATACTCGGGCCGTACGTGGAGAAACTCTACGGCTCTGCGCGCTTCGTCGTCTTCTGGACTCTGACCGGCATCGCCGGGGTCGTCGCCAGCTACCTCTCGGTGCGCCCCGAGTTGGCCCACGGCGCGCTCGGCGAGTTCCTCTTCAAGCGTTACGACAGCCCCTCGGCCGGCGCGTCGGGCGCGCTCTTCGGGCTGATGGGAGTGCTGCTGGTCTGCGGCGTCAAGTACCGCCGCGAGCTACCCGACGACCTGGGCTTCGCGTACAAGTACGGGCTGCTGCCGACGCTCGCGCTCAACCTCTTCGTCGGTTACGTCTGGCGCGACCGCCTCCCCAACGCGGCGCACCTCGGCGGGCTCTTCGCGGGGGTGTTGCTGGGGCTGGTGGTCGGCTACCAGCGGCCGGGCACCCGCGGCCGCGTCGCGCACGCCTGGCACGCGGCGCAGGCGGCGTGCCTCGCGCTGATCGTCCTGAGCTTCGTGATGGCGGCGCGACACCTCGCCGCGCCGCCGCCGCGTCTCTCGAACCCGAAGCCGAGCGCGCCGGCGCCGGACTCGCGGCAGTCATTCATCGACTCGGTCAACGCCGGACAGGGCGCCTTCGTGCGCTTCCTCAAGGGCGACCCGGACGGCCTCGTGCCCGCCATCGAACAGCTCGAACAGTCGCCCGCCCTCAGCCCCGAGGCCGATTCGCTGCGCGCAGACCTGCGCGGGCTGCTCGCGCGCGCCCTCGCCGCGTCGAACGACGAATCGGCGGACGCGCGCGCGCGCGAGCAACGCGCCGCGAAGCTCTCCAAAGAGTTCGCGGCCTGGCAGAAGAGCCTTGAGCAGTGGATCAACGACGAGGCGGGCGGCAAGCTCAACATGCAGAAGCCGGAGGAACCGGCTCGCGAGAATAAGTAGAGACACACACCCTCAAATCAAAACTGAACAGGAGAACTTGAAGAGATGGAGATTCAGAAAGTCGGCGTGCTCGGCTGCGGCCTGATGGGTTCCGGCATCGCGCAGACCGCGGCGGCGGCCGGTTGTGAAGTCATCGTGCGCGAGATGACGCAGGACTTGTGCGACCGCGGCTTCGCGGGGATCGAGAAGTCCCTGGCGAAGTTCGCGGAGAAGGGCAACATCACCCCCGAGCAGCAGGCCGAGATTCGCGGCCGCATCAAGGGCACGACCTCGCTCGAAGACCTGAAGGACTGCGACATCATCATCGAGGCCATCGTCGAGAATCTCGAAGCCAAGCGCGACACCTACAACCAGCTCGACGCCGTCTGCAAGCCCGAGACCATCTTCGCCTCGAACACGTCGTCGCTCTCCGTCACGGAGATGATGACGGCGACGCGGCCCGAACGGCAGGCGCGCTTCGTCGGCCTGCACTTCTTCAACCCCGTGCCCCTCATGAAGCTGGTCGAGGTCGTCCGCACCATCCTCACCGACGAGGAGGTCTACGAGTCGGCCGTCGAGTTCGGGCGCAAGCTCGGCAAGGTGCCCGTCCGCGCGGGCGACAAGTCGGGCTTCATCGTCAACCGCCTGCTCGTCCCCTACCTGCTCGACTCGATCCGCGCGCTCGAAGAGGGCGTCGGCTCCATCGTCGACATCGACAACGGCATGAAATTGGGTTGCGGCCACCCGATGGGGCCGCTCACGCTGCTCGACTTCGTCGGCCTCGACACCACCTACTACATCGCCGAGATCATGTTCGACGAGTTCCGCGAGAAGCGCTTCGCGCCGCCGCCCCTCTTGAAGCGCATGGTCAAGGCCGGCCTCTACGGCCGCAAGTCCGGCCGCGGCTTCTACGACTACACCGACCCGAAGAAGCCCGTGCCGATGAACCTTGTCTGAGCGGCAGCGTACGCCGCGGGCCGCGCCGTCTGCGCTAAGCTGCCGGGATATAACTACGGTCATAGGCGATAGCGGTCAGAACCACCCGCGGTAGCGGGTGGCCCTTTGCTATTCGCTAGTGCCGTGTCGCACAGGGCCACCCGCTACCGCGGGTGGTTCTGACCTGATTTACGTGCAGAGGGGGGGCATGATGGGTGAGCAGAAGGCACACACTTTAACTCTGGAGGCGGGCGGCGCGGCCGCGGACTTTTCGAAGGGTTCCATCTTCTTCGTCGGGACGGCGACGGTGATTCTCCGCTACGCGGGCTTCACGATTCTGACCGACCCGAACTTCCTGCACGCGGGCGACCACGTGCACCTCGGCTACGGGCTGACGGCGGAGCGTCTGACGAACCCAGCGCTCGAGATCGAACAACTGCCGCCGCTCGACTTCGTCGTGCTCTCGCACTACCACGGCGACCACTTCGACCGCATCGCCGAGGAGCGCCTGCGCAAGGACGTGCCCGTCGTCACGACCGAGCACGCCGCGGGCGAGCTGAAGGACAAAGGGTTCACCGCGACCATCGCGCTCGACACCTGGGACTCCGTGGCGGTCGAGAAGGGCGGCGCGCGCGTCCGCGTCACCTCGATGCCGGGCCGGCACGGGCCGCCCATCGTCGAGAAGTTCCTGCCGCCCGTGATGGGCTCGATGCTTGAGTTCGACCCGGGCGCGGGCCGCGCGGCGCTCAGGCTCTACATCACCGGCGACACGCTCGTCTTCGACGACCTGAACGAGATACCGAAGCGCTACCCCGACATCGACCTCGGCCTCTTCCACCTCGGCGGGACGACCATCATGGGGATACTCCTGACGATGGACGCCGAGCAGGGCGTCGAGGCCGTTAAGATTATCAACCCGAAGAAGGTGATTCCGATTCACTACAACGACTACGAGGTCTTCAAGTCGCCGCTCGAAGATTTCCGTGCCGCCGCCGAAGCCGCGGGCCTGTCGGAGCGCATGATCTACCTGAGCCACGGCGAGACCTACGAGTTCGAGGTGCCGGCCGCGCGCTGGCAGCAGGGCGCAACGCCTTGACGGATGAGGGCAGAGGAGGGGGGCGCGCCGACTCTTCGGTCACGACCGAGGAGCGCGGCGCGCTCCTCTCCGTCCGGCTCGAACGCCCCGCCAAGCGCAACGCCCTGACGCGCGCCATGCTCGAACGTCTCGGCGAAGTCTTCTCATCCGTCGCCGAGCGCCGAGACCTGCGCGCCGTCATCCTGAGCGGCGCCGGCACGGACTTCTGCGCGGGCACTGACATCTCGGAACTCGAAGCGTTGGACGAAGCGGCCGCTTCGGAGAAGGCGAAGCGCGGGCAGGAGGTCTGCGACCTGATAGAGCTGTGCGGCACGCCCGTCGTCGCCGCCGTGCAGGGCCTGGCGGCGGGCGGCGGCTGTGAGCTCGCGCTCGCCTGTCACCTGCGCGTGGCGGCGGGAGGAGCGCGCTTCGGCCTCCCCGAGACGCGCCTCGGCGTCGTCCCCGCCTACGGCGGCACGCAGCGCCTCGCGCGCGCCGCCGGCACGGGGCGCGCACTCGCGGCGATGCTCGCGGGCGAAGAGATAGGCGCGGACGAAGCGCTCCGACTCGGACTCGTCAACCGCGTCGTCGACCCCGACAGTCTCGTCGAAGAGGCCGAAGCGCTCGCCCAATCCATCATCGCGCACGCCGCGCCGCTCGCCGCGCGCGCCTGCCTCGAAGCCGTCACGCGCGGCCTGCGTCTCCCGCTCGAAGAGGCGCTCCGCCTCGAAGCCGAACTCTTCGCCGAACTCTTCGCCACCGAAGACGTGCGCGAAGGCACGCGCGCCTTCTTAGAGAAGCGTAGGCCCGTCTTCAAAGGCCGGTGACGAATAAGAAGTCGTTTGTCAACTCGTCACTCGTCACCTGTCACTTGTCACTGCTTCTACTCTTTTCTATACTGCCTTCGGTTCTTAACTCCCACGTGATTCGGAGAAGTCGAGGAAGATTTTGGAGCCTGTGACTCATCAGGGTCAGTTGAGCGCCGGGGGCTTTCGCTTCGCGCTGGTCTCCAGCCGCTGGAACGACTTCCTGACGGCGCGTCTGGTTGAGGGCGCTCTGGACGCGCTCGTACGCCTCGGCGCGGACGAGGGCGCGGTCGAGCACTTCCGCGTGCCCGGCTCGTTCGAAATCCCGCTGGCGGCCCTGAAGGCCGCGCAGACGGGACGCTTCGACGCCGTCGTCTGTTTGGGGACGGTCATCCGCGGCCAGACGCCGCACTTCGAATACGTCGCGGGCGAGGTCACGAAGGGCGTCGCGCACGTCTCCCTGCAGACGGGCGTGCCCGTCCTCTACGGCATCGTCACCGCCGACACCTTAGAGCAGGCCATCGACCGCGCGGGAGTCAAGGCCGGGAACAAGGGGTTCGAGGCCGCCATGTCGGCCGTCGAAATGGTCAATCTGTTGAAATCAGTGAATGGTGAATAGTAAATGGTGAATGGTTAAAACAGGCTCTTACCATTCACCATTTACTATTCACCATTCGCCGGCATTTATACATATGGGTTCAAGGCGTAAGGCGCGTGAGTGCGCCTTGCAGATGCTCTTTGCGGCCGACTTGGGTGGTACTGACGTGCGGCCCGACGAACTCGTCCGCAGTTACTGGGATGAACTCGGCGAGCCGGAGATGGACGAGGGCGCGCGCGAGTTCGCGACCCGCCTCGCCGTCGGCGCGCTCGCCCACCTCGAAGAGATCGACGAGCGGATCCGTTCGCGCGCCGAGCACTGGCGCATCTCGCGCATGGCCGTGGTGGACAGGAACATCCTGCGCATGGCCGTCTACGAGTTCCTCCACGAGCAGACGCCGCGCACGGTCGCCATCAACGAGTCCCTGGAGATCGCCCGCCGCTTCTCTACCTACGAGGCCACGCAGTTCATCAACGGCATCCTCGACGCCATCAAGCGCGACCTCGACCGCGAGCGCCCGCAGGAGGACGCCGTCGCCCACCCGGACGAGGAGCCGCAGCCGTCGGAAGGGGCCGACGGCGAAAATGGCGAGAGCAAAGTAGCCAGCAGCGGGGAACAGTAGGCAGAAGGCGGCAGGCAGTAGTAGTCTAGAAGGCGGTACGTTCCGGCTTTACGGCCGGCGTGCCGCCCGACGTTTTTTAACTGCCTACTGCCTTCTGCCTACTTCTTTTCATGGACGAACGTCTGCTCAGAGAGTTCCTGGCCGAAGCCGAAGACCTGATCGAAGAGCTGTACGGCGACGTGGCCGAGCTGCGCGTCTCGCGGGGGGCGGCGCGGCGCGAGCTTCTGGCGCGCACCTTCCGGCACGTCCACACGTTGAAGGGGACAGCCGCCGCCGCCGGCCTCGACGCCGCGGGGCGCGTGGCGCACGAGTTCGAGTCTCTGCTCGACGCCGTGCGCCGCGGCGGCGCGCCGCTCGACGAGGAGGCGCTCGACGAGTGTGAGGAGGCCGTCGGGACTCTGGCCGAGAGTCTGGACGCCGCCGCGCGCGGCTCGGAGTGGGCGGCGCCGGAGCGCCTCGTCGAGCGCCTGCGCCGCCTGGCCGCGCGCGAGCAGGCGGCGCCCGCGGCGCCCACGGCCGAGGAGCTTCTGCCGCCCGAAGTGGCGCGCACCTTGAGCGCGCCCGAGCGCCGGCGTTTGAGCGAGGCCGTCGCCGACGGGGCGCGCGCGTACCTCGTCGGCGTGGAGTTCGACCTTTCGGACTTCGACGAGCAGTACAAGCGCCTGAGCGAGTCGCTTAGGGAGGCGGGCGAGGTCGTCTCGACGCAGCCCTTCGTCGGCGAAGTGGGGCCGGGCCGCGTCGGCTTCCGCATCGTCTACGCGAGCGCCGAAGAGTTCGCGAAGCTCACGGAGCGCGCCGCCGCGTTCGGCGCGCGGCTCGAAGAGGCGAAGGCGGATGAAGGGGCCGTGGAAGGAGCGTCGGAAGCTTCGGCGAGAAGAGAGGCGGCGTCGGTTCCGACCGCGGCCTCTCCGTCTTCGAACATGCCGGCGGGCGTGCGCGTCACGCTCGAAGAGTTGGACGAGCTCATCTCGGCGACGCACGCGCTCTTCGCGGACACGCTCGGCGCGCTCGAACACGCGCTGGCCGGCGCCGAAGCACGCGCCGGGCTGGAAGAGAAGGCGCGCGGCGTCCGCCGACGCTTCTTCGAACTTGAGGAGCGCCTGATCGGCCTGCGCATGGTCACCTTGCGCGCCTCCCTGCTGCGCGCGGCGCGCGCGGGTCGGGCCGCGGCGCGGGCGGCCGGCAAGCGCGTCGAGTTCGAAGTCGCGGGCGGCGACGCGCGCCTCGACCGCTCGCTCGCAGAGCGCGTCGCAGACCCCCTGCTCCACCTCGTGCGCAACGCGGTCGACCACGGCGTCGAGACGGAAGAGGAGCGGCTCGCCGCGGGCAAATCGGTCGAGGGGCGCGTGCGCGTCGAGGCGGATTCGGAGGGCGGTCTGGTCGTGCTGCGCGTCTCGGACGACGGGCGCGGGGTCGACGTGGAGGCGGTCGGGCGCGCGGCCGCCGCGGCCGGACTCGTCACGCGGGGGCCGCGGCTCACGGACGCGCACGCGCTGCGTCTCATCTTCCGCCCGGGCTTCTCGACGGCCGCGCGGGCGTCGCTGGTCTCGGGGCGCGGAGTCGGGCTCGACGTGGTCGAGCGCGCGGTCGAGGAGGCGGGTGGCGAGGTGCGCGTGCGCAGCCTGCGCGGACGCGGCACGACCTTCGAGCTGCGCCTGCCGACCTCGCTCGCGCTCCTGCCCGCGCACGTCGTCAAGGCTTCGGGCAGGCGTTACTGCCTCGGCTCTTCACACGTCCTCGACACCGTCCGCGCCGAAGGTGATGAGGGCGCGGGCGCGCGCCGCACGCTCCTCTGGCGCGGCCGCGAGCTGCCGCTCGTCGAGCTGCGCGAGCTGCTCGGGCTGGGCGGTCAGGAGGGCGAGGCGAACCGCGCGGCGGGCCGCGCCTACGTCGTCGCGCGCGCGCGGCAGGGGGCCGAAGGGGACGCGCGCGCCGCCATCGCCGTGGACGAGTTGGAGGGGCAGAGCGAGGTGCTCGTGCGCGGCCTCGGCCGGCACGCGAAGCGGTGGCGCGCCGTCGGCGGCGCGACCGAGCTGCGCGACGGCACGGTCGCCCTCGTCCTCGACCTGCCGCGTTTGCTGGAGAGTCTGGACTGAAGGAATAGGCAGAAGCCCGACCGTGAGGGAGGGCGTCCGTCTTCCGTCAACATCGTTGCGGAAGACGGACGCCCTCCCTCACGGTCGGGCTTCTGCCTGTGCGCTTCGGCGGCCCGCTCTTTAGCGGAAGATGATGCCGATGCCGATGCGGAAGTTGTGCGAGGTCTGGCCGTCGCCGCGGACGGGGTTCCAGTCGAACTGGATCGCGCGGAGGTCGACGCGGTCGTTGAGCTTGAAGTCGATGCCGCCGCCGACGGCCGCCGCGAAGTCGTTCGAGGAGTCGCTGAAGGAGACCGCCGTGCCGCTGGTGTCGGCGGTGCTGTGCGCGACGCCGGCGAGGACGTGCGCGAACGGCTTGACCTTCGTCTCCTTGGCGTTGTCCTTGAGCTCGACGCCGCCGAGGAACTGGTGGATGTTGGCGTCCACGTCGAAGGTGGTCGCCGCCGTGCCGCCGTTAAAGGTGAACGTCTTGCGGTGGAACGAGTAGTCGCCCTTGAGGCCGACGTAGCGGCTGACGTTGCCCTTGACGAACGCCTCGACGCCGTTGAAGCCCTCGCGCTCGCTCAGGAAGTTCGAGGTCGTCGGGTCGTCGAAGCCGGTGTCCACGCGGTTGTGCGAGTAGAGGACGCCGATGTCGTACTTGTTGTAGTCGTCGCCGCTCGTCTGCGCGAACGTGAAAGGTGCGGTGCAGGCGATGAAGAGCGCCGCCATGAAAAGTTTACGCATGAGTTTAAAATCCTCCCGTGTGTGTGCTGCTTGTTCTGTCGGACACCACTTGATGAACCGACGCCGCGCGCGGGTTGCCAACGAACTTCTTCGGCGCGCGAGGTTGAGCATCGCCGAAAAGCCGTGACGCCGCCGCCGCCCGTGTGACACTTCTGCCATTGACACACGGCGCGGGCGCGCGCCCTCGCGCTTAAAATTTCAACAAGAACCCGTATCAGAGTTCCTTATCGAAGTACGGTTTTTGATAAAGCAATGCCGATGCCAGAAGAGGGCGACGGGGGAAAGCTTGAAGAACCGCGGCGGGCGCGGGAGCTTCGGCGCAGGAAGAGTCCGACAGTTGCAACAGGCTCCGAAAGAATGGACGGGGCGTCGGCGTTTTCGGATGAGGAGTTTCGATTTGCCCGATTAATAATTTTGAAGCAGGCAGTATGCAGATGGCAGTAGGCAGTATGCAGTTAGCATGGTAATACCGACTTGCATAATAAAATAAGGCCCCTCCTCGCTGGGAGCGCGGGCATCCCTGCCCGCATGAGCGCGTGAGCGCGAAAGCCGTCAGACTTTATGTCTCAGGGTTGAGAGGAAGAGGGAGGCGGTCAGCGTGCTGGCGCACGCTGGCGGGCAGGGATGCCCGCGCTCCCAGCTTTAAGCGGCCTTATTTTATTCTGCAAGTCGGTATAAGCTACGTTGAAATACTCCGCCTGAAAGTTTCGGAGGCGGCAAGTTGAATAGCTCGCCGCCTCCGTTCCTTTTCGCCCGTCGGATTCTGTTCTGAACTGCCTACTGCCATCTGCCTGCTGCCTAATCTACCGGCGGGCGGCGCGTGTGCCAGTCGGTCTCGGACTGGTACGCGTGCGCGAGTTCGAGCAGCTCGCGCTCGCCCCAGGCGGGGCCGACGAACTGGATGCCGGTCGGCAGTCCGTTCTGTCCGAAGCCGTTCGGGACGGAGACGGCGGGCACGCCGACGAGGTTGCTCGCGCCGATGGGCGAGGAGGCGGCGATGCCCGGGTACGCCTTGTCGAAAGTCTTGTCCACCGGGTACGAGACGGTCGCGCGCGAGGGCGCGGCGAGCACGTCCACCTTCTTGAACATCTCGGCCCACGCGCGGCGCATCGGCGCGCGCAGCCGCATCGCGTGGAGGTAGTCGACGGCCGTCACGAGCGACGCCGCGAACCCTCCGACGCGCCCCTCGGGCGAGGCCAGCTCCGAGACGCGCCCCGACTCGATCAGCTCGCGGAACGCGCTCGCGCCCTCCGCGTCCACGATGGTGCCGACCGAAGGGCCGTACGGGAAGTCCGGCAACTTCACGTCCAGCTCGACATCGGCGAAGCGCCTGAGCACCTCGACCGAGGCGAGGAAGTTCTTGTTCACTTCGGGCTGCGCCTTCTCGTACGAGTCCTTCAACACGCCGACGCGGAGGCGCTTCCCGTTGCGCCGGCGGAGCAGCCTGCCTTCGGTCGAGAGGCGCGGCATCGACGCGTTGTCGCGCGAGGTCGGGTCGAGCGGGTCGCGCCCGGCGATGGCCGCGTAGACGAGCGCGCAGTCCTCGGCCGAGCGACACATCGGCCCGAGCTTGTCCAGAGTCCACGAGAGCGCCATCGCGCCGTGGCGCGAGACGGCGCCGTAGGTCGGCCTGAGTCCCGACAGGCCGCAGAAGGCCGCGGGCGTGATGATGGAGCCGGAGGTCTCGGAGCCTATCGCAAACGCCACACATCCGGAGGCGGTCGCCGCGCCCGGCCCCGAAGAGGAGCCGCCCGACCAGAAGCCGGTGTTCCACGGCGTGCGGCACGCGCCCGTCCAGGAGGCGTCGGCCTGGTTATAGCCCATGCCGCCGGCCAGCTCGATCATCGCCAGCTTGGCCGTCAGTATCGCGCCCGCCTCGCGCAGGCGCGTGACGACGGTCGCGTCGTAGTCGAAGCGCTGCTCTTTGTAAGGCGTCGCGCCCCAGGTCGTCGGCGCCTCGCGCGTGGCGCAGAGGTCTTTGGCGCCGTACGGGATGCCGTGCAGAGGCCCACGATATTTGCCGCGCTTGATTTCGTCTTCGGCCTGCCGCGCTTCTTTGAGCGCCGTCTCGCGCATGACGTAGGCGACGGCGTTGAGTCGCTTGCCGACCGTCTCAAGCCTTTGCAGGTAAGCCTCGGTCAACTCCACGGGGGAGAGCTTGCGCGCGCGTATCTGCGCCGCGAGTTCGGAGACGGGTGCGTAGAGTGTCTCGACTGAGATCATGCTTGTGACTCTCGCGCGGAGTTCGCGCTCAGGCTGAGAAGACGAAGTCGGGCTCGTCCGAGTTCTTGAGCTTAGAGGCGCGCAGGCGTTCGGCCGTGCGCACGTTGCCTTCGAGGTCGCGCTTGACGGCCTCAAGCTGCTCCGCCGTCAAACGTTCCCCGAAGCGCTGGCGCGCGACTTCGAAGTAGGCCAGGGCGAGCGGCGAGGGCGCGGGCGGCCCCTGCGTCTGCGGCGCGGGCGTGGGCGTCGTCTGAGGTTGGGGCGGCGCCTTCGGCTCCGAAGTAGCGGGCGGCGCCTGCGCGCTCGCGGCCAGCGCGGGCGCGGCGATGAAGGCCGCCGTCAAAGTCTTCGTGAAGCTCCGACGGGAGGCGTTCGGCCCCGCGTCGTTCTCAGCAACCTTCTTCCGTCTACGGCTCATGGAGTCGCTCCCTTACTCTTCTTCGGGCGCACGGCGCGCGCCGTGTCGTCGTGCCGGTTCTCGACCGCGATGGCGTAAGCGGTCTTGCCCTGCCGGTCGGTCAGCGCGGGGTCTGCGCCGGCCTTGAGCAGGAGCTTGGCGTTGTCGTGGTGGCCGCGCGCGGCCGCGTACATCAGGGGCGTGCGGCCGACATTATCCGACAAGTCCGGCCGCGGCCGCGAGGTCAGCACGAACTTGAGAAACTCTTTGTCGTCGCGCTCGGCCGCGAACGTCAGGAGCGTGCGCCCTTCGCGGTTCTGCTCGTCCACGCCCGCGCCCGTAGAGAGGAGGAGCTTGACGACCTCCTTCGCGTCGCGCTCGGCGGCGAGCGTCAGGGCCGTGTCGCCCGCCTTCGTGCGCGCCTTCAAGTCCGCGCCGGCCGCGAGCAGCAGTTGGACGTTCTCTCTTCTCCCGCCGCGCGCGGCGCGCAGCAGTGCCGTCTCGCCCGAGTCGTCCGCGAGGTTGACCTGCGCGCGGCGCGCGATGAGGAGCCGGACGAGGTCTACGTCCGAATCCTCCGAGGCCATCATCAGCACGGTCGTCCCGCGCCCGTTGACCTCGTCCACGGGCGCGCCCGCGTCGAGCAGAAGCCGCGTGACCTCCGCCGAGCCGCCCTCGCCCGCGAGCGTGAGCGCCGTGTCGCCGCGCCGGTTGCGGAGCTTGATGCTCGCGCCTTTGGTCAGGAGGTACTGCGCGAGCGCCGACGCGCGTGCGCGCGCGGCGATCATGAGAATCGTCGTCCCTTCCGCGTCACTCTCGTCGACCGACGCGCCGCCTTCGACGAGGAGTTTGACGACGGGCGCGGAACCTTTGAGCGCCGCCGCGAGGGTCGCCGCGCGCCCGTCTTCGTCCGTGGCCTTCGCGCCCGCGAGCAGGAGCAGCGCGACCGTCTCGGCCCCGCCCGCGCCCGCCGCGTGCACGAGCGCGGCGCGGCCCGAAGAGTCGCGCGCGGTCAAGTCCGCGCCGGCCTCTATCAGGGCGCGCGCGACCTCCGCGTGATTCCCTGCGGCCGCGAGGATGAGCGCGGTCGCGCCCTCGTCGTCGCGCTCGTCCACGCGCGCGCCCTTCGAGAGAAGGTAGCGGACGGCCTCTGCGCGCGTGGACGCGGCGGCGTACATGAGCGCGCCGCGGCCGTGCGCGTCGCGCGCGTCCGGACGCGCGCCCGCGTCGGAGAGTGCGCGCAGCGCGGCCACCTCCCCGGCGCGCGCCGCGAGCAGGTATGCGGTCGCGCCGTCGCGGTCGGAGACGTTCGTGTCGGCGCCTTGATTGATGAAGAGGCGTACCATCTCCGCGTCGCCGCGCTCGGCCGTTTGCATGAGCGCGGTGCGCCCGCCGCGGTCTCGCGCGTCCACGGGCGAGCCGCCCTCGACGAGCGCGACGGCGACGCGTGCGCGCCCCTGTTCGGCGGCGAGCATGAGGGCCGTGCGGCCGTTCGTCGGGTCGGGCCGGTCTTCGGCGCCGACGCGCATGAGGAGGCGCACCATCTTCTCGTCGTCGCGCCCGACGGCGACGACGAGCGCGGTCTTCCCGTCGGAGCCGGCCGCGTTCGGGTCTGCGCCCGCGCCGAGCAGAAGGTCTGCGATGTTCTCGTCGCCTCTGTCGGCGACGTAGACGACGAGCGGCCGCCCGTCCGGCGCGTTGACGTTCGCGTCGGCGCGCGCCTCCGTCAGCAGGCGGACGAGTTCGTAGCCGTCCGTGTAGCCCTGCGAGCGCTCGACGGCGTAGGAGAGCGCGGTCAGGCCCGTGCGGTCGCGCGCGTCCACGGCGGCGCGCGCCTTGAGGAGTTCGGCCGCCGCCCCGCGGTGCCCTTCGCGCGCGGCGAGGATGAGCGCCGTGCGTCCTTCGCGGTCGAGCGCCTCGACCTGCGCGCCGGCTTCGAGCGCGAGGCGCACCTCGTCCGCCTGACCCTTGCGCGCCGCTTCGAGCAGGCGCGTGTCCTTCTCCTCCTGCTCGGCGGTCTGCTGTTGTTGCCGCGCCGCCGCGCCGTGCGCGCAGGCGAAGAGGAGCAGCGCGGAGAGCGTCAACTCAAATGCTCGCTTCATAGGTTCACCTCGCCGTGCGGCAGGTGCTCGTGCCCTTCGGCCGTGGAGCACTCGGCGAAGATTTGGGCGGGCGTGCTGTAGTCATCTTTGAGGAAGGCTTTGACGAGGCCGACCAACTCCTCCGTTCGCAGGAGCGGGAGCAACTGTCCCGCGCCGGGGAAGGTGCAGACGAAGGCGCGCGGGTAGGTCTCGCGCAGGCGGCGTCGCTCCTCAGCGGGAATCGACGGGTCGTCGTCCGACTCGACGACGAGCACGCGGCCCGGCCAGCCTTCGGAGTCTTCGGGCGCGTAACGTTCGTTGCGGTTGAAGTCCACGCTCAAGGCCACGCGCGAGAGGAGCGTCCGTTTCGTCAAGTTCTGCTCGAAGTATCGGTCGAGCTTCTGCCGGAACTCCGCGACACGCGCGGCCTGCTCTTCGGGGAACGGCGCGTCGAGGTGCCTCTTGATTTCGAGCCTCATCATGCCGCGCAGAAGCGGGAAGGGGAGCAGGCGCATGAAGGCGTTCGAACGCGCGGTGCGCGCGCCTACCTTCGGGCTGGGCGCGCCGGTCGAGAGCAGGACGAGGTCTTGCACCTGCGCGCGGCGGCGTTTGAAGAACGCCTGCGCGACCATCCCGCCGAACGAGCCGCCGAAGACGACGGCGCGCCCGACGTGCTCGCGGTCGAGGATGGCGCTCGCCGCGTCGCAGACCTCTTCGAGCGTGGACACGTCGGCGACGGTGGGCGTGATGGTGCGGTACTCGTCCTCGAAGGCGGAGGCCACCCAGCGCATCGTCTCGGCCCCGCCGACGGCGCCGTGGAAGAGCAGGAGCGTCTGCTCGCCGCGGCCGCCGGTGACGTAGCGCCACTCGACGCCTCTGATCTTCAGACTCTTCTCAATCATTTATTGCAGTTGGCAGTTGAGTGTAAGCGGGGGCTATTCAACACAGAGACACAGCCCGTTGAGCTACCGTCAAGAAGCTGTGCCTCTGTGTCTTTGTGTTGAATAGCTCTCACTTCATATTCACTCGAATGAAATACGCTTTAGATTGCGGGCAGATGATAGTGGCTCGCAATCAGCCTCGCAACCTCCTCGGGCGCGAGCGCGGTGTTGTCTATCTCAAGGCTCGCGCGGCCGGGGACGGGCGAGAAGAGGTCGTGACGCGTCAGCAGGTCGTGAAATGTTTCGAGCGAGGCGAGCTTGCCGGCTTCGGCGCGGCCCGGCCTCGGGAGGCGGCGCTCAAGCTCCTCGCGGTCGCAGAAGAGGCGGACGAGCAGGACGCGCCCGCCGTGCGACTCGAAGGAGTCGCACCGGCGCTCGATGCCGGGCAAGTCCTGCGGGTGCGAGTAGACGAAGGTCGCGACGAGCGAGACGCCATTCGCCGCGGCCTCCTCGAAGACGAGGTCGCGGATGGTGCCGACGATTCGCCAGAAGGGCTCCGTGCCGAAGTCGAAGACCGAGTCGGCGCAGCGGATGCTGACGTGGTTGTCGAAGAGCCTGTAGCCGGTCAGACGCGCCAGCTCCTTCGCCACCGAAAGCTTGCCCACGCCCGGCGGGCCGTAGATGAAGACGAGGTTCATACGAATAGGAGGTGATGAGTGATAAGTGATGAGTGATAAGAGAAAGGCAGTTTCTTATCACTCATCACTTATCACCGCTTTTTGCCTTTCAGAAAGTCGAGCAGCACGCGGTTCAGCTCTTTCGGTTTCTCGACGGGCGGGTGGTGGCTGGAGCCGGGTATCGTGACTTTGCGCGCGCCGGGGATTTGCGAGGCGAGCGTGTCGGCGATGTTCTTCAGGTTCGGCGCGTCCTCGCCGCCGATGATGACGAGCGTCGGCACCTTAATCTCTGCGAGCCTTTCGGCGGTCGTGCGTTCGGGGTAGGTGATGAGGCCGGGGCGCCCCGTCGAGAGCGCCTTGAAGTTGTCGAGCAGCATCTGCCGCAGACGCTTGTATGCGTCCGTGCCCGGCCTGACGGCGGCGTAAAGCGCCCGCGCCATCGTGGCATCGGCGAAAGCCTCTGCGCCGCGGCTCATGGCCTCGGCGGCTCTGGTCGCATCGGCGGGCGTTGGCTGCTGGTCGCCGCGCAGCCCCGCGCCGACGAGCACCAGCCGCTCGACCCTCTCGGGGTGTTCGAGCGTGAAGTCCGCGGCGATGACGCCGCCGAGCGAGAGGCCGACGAGCGTGGCCTTCTCGATCTTGAGGAAGTCGAGCAGGCCGCGCAGGTCTTCGATGTGGGAGAAGGGCTCGGTCTCGGCAGCCGAGCGGCCGAAGCGGCGCACGTCGTAGCGCACGACGCGGAAGTGCTTCGAGAGCGGGCGCATCTGCTCGTCCCACAGACGGCTGTCCACGAGCCCGCCGTGGATGAGGACGACCGCAGGGCCTCTGCCCCGCACCTCGTAATACAACTTCGTCCCGTTCACCTCCGCGAAGCCGGAGCCGTTCCCGGCCTGCGCCCGCGCGGAGGCGCACAGGCAGAGCAGGGCGCACGCGGCGAAGGCTCTCGACAGCAGCACTCTCGACATCGCTTTTTTATCCCTTCAGTCGAACTCCCTGCGCGGCGCGGCCTGCGCGTCGCCGACGCGCCCCGCGACGATCTCGGCCATGAAATAGTTCTCGCCGCGGACGGGCGCGCCCGCCATCCGCCGCAGCAGGGCGATCTGCCCGACGTGCGTCAAGGCGTCCGCCACCGGCCCCTGAAACAGACCTTCGGCCGGGACGCCGAGCGGCGCGTCCGAGGCGAGGTACTCGTCGAACGCCGCGAGCGCCTCGAAGAAGCGCGCGGTTTCCGCCTCCCACCCGAGCGGCGCGGACTCTCTAAAGCGCTTCTCGCCGCGCGCCATCGAGAGCGCCCAATCCAACAAGTCCCCGACGTGCGCCAGAATCTGCAAAGGCGTCCGCAGCCCGGCGCCCGGGACAAAGTTCTCAAACCCCTCCGGCGCGCCCCGCACCGCCTTGCCCCCGCGGTACGCGAGCGTCGCCAGAGTGTGGCGCAGCATCTCTCTCTTCGTGTCGGGCGTCGAGTCGGTCAAGGGTCGCCGGCCTCCTTCGGGGTGACGTCGCAGCGCATCATAGCCGCGCGCGCAAGGGCGGGCAATCTTTATCTCCGCGGCCGGGCGGGATGTGTGCAAACGGGTGCGGTTGGTGTTAGGCTATGGGATAAATTTCAGCAGGCGGATTTCAGCGTGTGCGGCGCCGGTCAGGTGTGGCGGCGCGGGCGCGTGTTGAGGTGATAAGACTTTGAGCCAAGACGTTAACAGGCAGGATTTGTCGGAGGTCATCGCGGAGAGCTTCGGCGCGAACGCGACGTACGTCGAAGGGTTGCTGGGCCGTTACCGCAGCAACCCCGCGCTGGTGGACGAGGCCTGGCGCGCGTACTTCGCGGAGCTTCTGGGGGACGGCAACGGCGCGGCCGCGGCGCCCGCGAACGGCGGGCAGGCCGCGGCGCAGACGCAAAGTGAAGCGCCCGCGGAGGCTCCGGCCGAGCGGCCGCCGCAGCAGCAGGCGCCCGCGCAGTCTCAGTCGGGCGCGGCGGCGACAACGCAGCCGCCCGCGGCGGCGCAGGTGCGCGGCGAGGCACAGCCCATCCGCGGCGGCGCCCTGAAGATCGTCGAGAACATGGAGACGAGCCTTTCGGTGCCGACGGCCACGTCGAACCGGCAGGTGCCCGTCAAAGTCCTCGAAGAGAACCGCGCGCTCGTCAACCAGTACCTGAAGGAGCACAAGCGCGGCAAGGCCTCCTACACGCACTTCGTCGCGTACGCCATCCTGCGCGCGCTCGAACGCTTCCCGCAGTTGAACGACGGATTCGCCGTCGTCGAAGGCCAGCCGACGCGCGTGCGCCGCGCCGAGGCCAACCTCGGCCTCGCCATCGACCTTGAGAAGAAGGACGGCTCGCGCACGCTCCTCGTCCCGAACATCAAGAATGCGGGCGCGTTGAACTTCGCCGAATTCCTCGCCGCGTACGACGACGTCGTGAAGAGGGCGCGGGCCGGGAAACTCGGCATCCCGGACTTTCAGGACACGACCATCTCCCTGACGAACCCCGGCACCATCGGCACGGTCTCTTCGAACCCGCGCCTGATGGCGGGGCAGTCGGCCATCATCGCGACGGGCGCGATTGAGTACCCGGCCGAGTATCACGCGATGACGCCGCAGGCCCTGTCGCTCCTCGGCATCAGCAAGGTCGTCAACATCTCCTCCACCTACGACCACCGCATCATCCAGGGCGCGGAGTCGGGCGCGTTCCTCGCGCACGTCCACGAGCTGCTGCTCGGCGAGCACGACTTCTACGTCCAAATCTTCCGCGACCTCGGCATCCAGTACCAGCCGGTGCGCTGGGCGCGCGACTTCAACCCGGCGCTGCTCGGGGGCGACCGCACGCGCGACCAGGTCGTCAAGCAGGCGCGCGTCCTCGAACTCATCAACGCCTACCGCGTCCGCGGCCACCTCATCGCCGACACAGACCCCCTGCACGCGCTCCCCATCCAGTATCACCCCGAGCTCGACATCGAGACCTACGGGCTGACCATCTGGGACTTGGATCGCGAGTTCATCACGGGCGGCCTGGCGGGCCGCGAGAGCGCGACCTTACGCGAGATACTCGACATCCTGCGCCGCGCCTACTGCGGCAAGGTCGGCACGGAGTACCGGCACATCCAGAGCAAGGAGCAGAAGCTCTGGATACGCGAGCGCATCCGCGTCGAGTTCGTCAACCCCGAGCCGCTCGGCGCGGAGACGAAGAAGGCTCTGCTCAAGCGGCTCATCCGCGCCGAGCAGTTCGAGCGCTTCCTGCACACGAAGTACCTCGGGCAGAAGCGCTTCAGCCTGGAGGGCTGCGAGACGATCATCCCCCTGCTCGACCAGCTCGTCGAGCGCGCGGCCGAGAAGGGCGTCGAGGACATCACGCTCGGCATGGCGCACCGCGGCCGCCTGAACGTGCTCGCGAACGTCGTCGGCAACTTCTCCGAACGCATCTTCACGGCCTTCGAAGGCTCCGTCCACCCGGACTTCCCCGCGGACGAGGGCGACGTGAAGTACCACCAGGGGGCGAAGGGCGAGCGCGAGACCGCGTCGGGCAGGAAGGTCGCAATCACCATCTCGCCCAACCCGAGCCACCTCGAATTCGTCGACCCCGTGGTCGAGGGCATGGCGCGCGCCAAGCAGGACGCGTGGGAGCTGGCGGGCGCGAAGCGCGAGGAGGTCATCGACCGCGCGCTGCCGGTGCTCCTGCACGGCGACGCGGCCTTCGCGGGGCAGGGCATCGTGATGGAGACGCTGCAGCTCGCAGACCTGCACGGCTACCGCACGGGCGGCACCATCCACATCATCATCAACAACCAGATCGGGTTCACGACCTCGCCCGAGTCGAGCCGCTCGTCCATCTACTCGACCGACGCGGCGAAGATGACGCAGTTGCCCATCTTCCACATCAACGGCGACGACCCCGAGGCCGCCTTCCGGGTGCTGCGCATCGCGCTCGACTTCCGGCAGGAGTTCAACAAGGACGTGGTGCTCGACGTCATCGGCTTCCGCCGCCTGGGTCACAACGAGGGCGACGAGCCGAGCTACACGCAGCCGCTGATGTACGCGCGCGTGAAGGCGCACCCGGGCGTCCGCGCCGTCTACGCGCAGCGTTTGATAAGCGAGGGCGTCGTCACGGAGGAGGAGGTCGAGCAGATGACGCGCGAGGCCGTCGAGCGCTACGAGCGCAGCCACGCGCGCGCCAAGGAGATCGTCGCGCAGAAGGAGCCTTTAAAAGAACTCCCGCCGCCGACGCCCGAGGAAGACGGCTCAGAGATCGTCGAGACCGGCGTCGCGGCCGAGGTCATCCGCGACATCGCGCACCGCATCGCCGTCGTGCCCGAGGGCTTCAACATCAACCCGAAGATGGTGAGCCAGCTCGCGCGCCGCGCGAAGATGGGCGAGGGCGCGGCGCCCCTGGACTGGGCCTTCGGCGAGCTGATGGCCTTCGGCTCTCTGGGTCTCGAAGGCACGCGCGTGCGCCTTTCGGGGCAGGACTCGGGGCGCGGCACCTTCAGCCAGCGCCACGCCATCATGTACGACACGCAGACCGGCAAGCCCTGGGAGCCGCTCTCGGAGATGACGGCGCGCGGCGACGGCCGCTCGCTCGTCGAGGTCTTCGACAGCTCGCTCTCCGAGCAGGGCGTGCTCGGCTTCGAGTACGGCTACACGGTCGAGGCGAAGGACGCGCTCGTCGCGTGGGAGGCGCAGTTCGGCGACTTCTCGAACGGCGCGCAGGTCATCGTCGACACCTTCATCGCGCCGAGCGTGGACAAGTGGAACCAGCCCTCGCGTGTCGTCATGCTGCTCCCGCACGGCTACGAGGGGCAGGGGCCGGAGCACTCGAACGCGCGGCTGGAGCGCTACCTGCAACTCTGCGCCGAGAACAACATGCAGGTCTGCTACCCGACGACGCCCGCGCAGTACTTCCACCTGCTCCGCCGCCAGGTGCGGCAGGCGGCCGCGCGCCCGCTCGTCGTGATGACGCCGAAGAGCCTTCTGCGTCTGCCCGCGGCCGTCTCGACGATTGAGGAGCTGACGCGGGGCGGCTTCCGCCCCGTCATCGACGACGCGGAGGTGACGGACAGGGACGCCGTCCGGCGCATCGTCGTCTGCGGCGGCAAGGTCTTCTACGACCTCGCGGCCGCGCGCAAGAAGTCGGAGGACTACCGCGTCGCCGTCGTCCGGCTCGAACAGTTCTACCCGTTCCCCGAGCGAGCGCTTCGCGAAATCTTCACGACCTACCCGAACGCGACGCAGCTCGTCTGGTGCCAGGAGGAGCCGAAGAACTACGGCGGCTGGCACTTCGTCGAGCCGCGCCTCGCCGGACTGCTCAAAGGGTGCGAGCGGCCCTTCTACGCCGGCCGCGCCGCCTCGGCCAGCCCGGCGACCGGGTCTTACACGATTCACGAACTCGAACAGCGCAAGCTCATCGACGACGCGCTGACGGAGCACGCGCCATACGTCTCCGGCGCCAGCACCGCCCGCTTCGCCGGGCAGGCCGACTCGTAAAAAGGGATGGGCAGAGGGGTGAGGGATGAAGTGGGTGCGCCTCTCCACGTGTCTTTTGGCCCTGACGGGTCTGCTGTCGGCGCGCGCCGCCGCGCAGAGCGGCGACACGGGGCGGCCGGGACAGGAGCAGGCGACCCAGGAAGTTCTCTCGCTGATGCAGCAAGCGATGAAGCTGCAGGGCGAGAAGCGCGTCGCCGAGGCCGTGCCGCTGATGGAGCGGGCCGTCGCCCTCAGTGAGAAGGCTTTGGGCGAGAGCTTCCCGCTCGCCCTCTCGCTGGACTTGCTGGGCGGGCTGCACCTTCAACTGAACGACCTCGACCGGGCCGAGCCGTACCTGACGCGCGCCCTCTCCGTGCGCGAGCACGTGCAGGGGCCGGAGCACCCGGACGTGGCCTCGACCCTCACCTCGCTCGCCTCAATCGCCAGCAAGCGCGAACAGTTCGACCGCGCCGAACAGCTCTACCTGCGCGCCCTCGCCATCAACGAGAAGGCGCACGGCCCCGCGGACGCCTCGGTCGGGGTCACCCTCTACGGACTCTCCGCCACCTACTCGAACCGCGGCCTTTACGCGCGGGCCGAACCCCTCCTGCGCCGCGCCCTCGCGATCTTCGAGAAGGCAGGGGGCGAGCAGGGCGAATACTTCGCGGTGCTGGCCCTGAACAACCTCGCCAGCGTCCTCGAACAGCAGGGCCGCTACGAGGAGGCCGAGCCGCTCTACCTCCGCAGCCTCGCCGCGCAGGAGAGAATCTTCGGGGCCGAGGGCGAGACGGTCGCCACCACGCTCACCAACCTCGCCGCGCTCTACCGCAAGAAGGGCGAGTACCTGCGCGCCGAGCCGCTCCTGCGCCGCGCGCTCGCCGCGCAGGAGAAGACGCTCGGCCCCGCGCACGCGGACGTCGGCATCACGCTCAACCAACTGGCGCTGCTCCTGAGCGACCGCGGCGACGACGCGGACGCGCTCCCCCTCTTCGAGCGCGCCCTCTCGATCTACGAGAAAACGCTGGGGCCGGAAAACTCCGCGGTCGCCGCCACCCTCTCAAGCATCGCGTCCATCTACAACGAGCGGCGCGAGTACGACCGCGCCGAGGAGCTTTACCGCCGCGCCCTCTCTATCGTCGAGAAGACGCTCGGGCAGGAGACGCCGCTCTACGCCTCGACGCTCAACAGTCTCGCCAACACCGTCGCCGAGCGCGAGGACTACGCGCGGGCCGAGCCGTTGGCGCGCCGCGCGCTCGAAATCCGCGAGCGCGTGCTCGGCCCCGACCACCCGGACGTGGCCCTCACGCTCAACACGCTCGCCTACCTCTCCTTCGTCCGCCAGCGCTTCAGCGAGGAAGAGCCGCTCTACCGCCGCGCCATCGAGATTACGGAGAAGGCGCAGGGGCGCGAACACCCTTCGGTCGGCACCTATCTCGCAAACCTCGCCACCGTCTACTGGGGGCGCGGCGACACGGCGCGCGCGCTCGAAACGCTCACCCGACTCGCCGAGCTGCGCGAGCGCAACCTCGCCCTGCTCCTCTCGACGGGGTCGGAGGAGCAGAAGCGCCTCTACATGGAGACGCTCGCGAACGAGACGGAGGGCATCCTCTCCTTTCACACACGCGCCGCGCCTTCGGACGCCGCCGCCGCCGAGCTGGCCCTCACGACGCTTCTGCGCCGCAAGGGGCGCGTCCTCGACGTGGTGTCGGATCAAATCTCCGCGCTGCGCCGCCGGCTCGACCCGCGCGACCGAGCGCTCTTAGACCGTTTGTCGGCGGCGCGCGCGGCGCTCGCGCGTCTCGTGCTCGAAGGCGGCGCGGCGGACGGCCCTCTGGAAGAGCGCCGCGCCGGGCGAGCGCGGCTCGAAGCGGAGGTCGGACGGCTCGAAGCGGAGGTGAGCACCCGCAGCGCGGAGTTCCGCACGGAGGCGCGCGCCGTCACCGTCGGCGACGTGCGCGCCGCCCTCCCCGCGGACGCGGCCCTCGTCGAATTGGCGACGTTCCGCCCCTACGACCCGCGCGCGAAGACGCGCAGGGAGCGTTTCGGCCCGGCGCGCTACGCGGCCTACGTGCTCAAGCGTGAGGGCGCGCCCCGTTGGGTCGACCTGGGCGAGGCCGCCCCTTTGGAGCGCGAGGTCGAGGCGTGGCGGCGCGCGCTGACGAACCCTTCGAGCGCGGACGTGCGCGAGCGCGGGCGCGCCGTGGACGAGCTGGTGATGCATCCCGTGCGCCGGCTGCTGGGCGAAACGCGCCACGTCTTCCTCTCGCCCGACGGGGTGCTCAACCTCGTTCCCTTCGGCGCGCTGCTGGACGAGAACGGGCGCTTCCTCGTCGAGGACTACTCGATCACGTATCTCACGAGCGGGCGCGACCTCCTGCGCCTGCAAGCTGTCGCCGAGAGCCGCGGCGAGCCGGTCGTCATCGCCGACCCTTCGTTCGACGGCGCCGCCGCGGGCGGAGGGCCGACGCGCCCCGAACAGGACGCGCCGAACCGGCGCGCGGCCGGCATGGCCGGCGCTTCTTTCCCGGCGCTCCCCGGCACGAAGGGTGAGGCGAACGCGCTCGGCGCGCTCCTGCCGAACGTGCGTGTCCTGACGGGCGCGCAGGCGACCGAGTCGGCGCTCAAGTCTCTGCACGCGCCCGCAGTCCTCCACGTCGCCACGCACGGCTTCTTCCTCCCCGGCGAGGGAGGGGCGGGCGCGGGCGACTTCGGCGAGCTTGAGACGCGGGGCCTCGCCGTCACGCGACACAAGGCCGAAGGGGAGAACCCGCTTCTGCGCTCGGGGCTCGCGCTGGCCGGGGCGAACCGAAGGCAGGGCGGCGCGGGCGAGGACGGCATCCTCACCGCGTTCGAAGCCGCCGGACTCGACCTGTGGGGGACGAAGCTCGTCGTCCTGTCTGCCTGCGAGACGGGCGTCGGCGACGTGAGGAAGGGCGACGGCGTGTACGGCCTCCGCCGCGCGCTCGTGCTGGCCGGCGCGCAGAGCCAGGTGATGAGCCTCTGGCAGGTGGACGACGCGGCGACGCGCGACCTGATGGTCGCTTATTACCGCCGCCTGCAGGCGGGCGAAGGACGCACGGAGGCGCTGCGCGCCGTGCAGCTCGAAATGCTCAAAGGCGCGAGCGCCCCGCCGGGGACGGGGAAGCGCCCGAACCGCAGCCACCCCTTCTTCTGGGCCAGCTTCATCCAGTCTGGCGACTGGCGCGAGATGGTGAGCAGTAGACAGTAGACATACCGACTTGCAGATTAAGATAAGGCCGCTTAAAGCTGGGAGCGCGGGCATCCCTGCCCGCCAGCGTGCGCCAGCACGCTGACCGTCTCACTCTTTACCTCGACGTTGAGGTTCAAAGTCTCTCAGCTTTCGCGCTCTCGCGCTCAGCGGGCAGGGATGCCCGCGCTCCCGGCGAGGAGGGGCCTTATCCCATCTCGCAAGTCGGTATGACTACTGACTACTGACTACTGCCTACTTCCCACCGCCCACTTGTCCGCGGAGGTCGCGGCGAAACTCGGGCCACGCGTCGTGGAGGTAGAGCGAGAAGGGTATCCACCAGATGAGGTCGTTGGTGAGGCAGAGGATGACGGTCGAGGGCGGCCACGTCCCGCTCCAGATGAGTTGGGCGAGGCCGACGGGGCCGAGGAGCTTGCCCAACAACCCGACGGCCGCCAGCAGCCAGCCGCGCTCGGGCGCGCGCGCGACCTCGAAGTAGACGATGCCGTAGAGGCCGACGACCATGCCGAGGCAGGCGAAGATTTGCGGGTGGTTCTGCAAGGGCAAACCCGAGAAGCGGAAGAGCCACTGCGGGTCGAGCGCCGAGTAGAGTCCCCACAGAATGTTGTAGGCCCCCGCCGCGCAGAAGACCGCGCGGTGAAACCTCCGCCGCGCGATCAAGCCTTCACCCCTTCCGAGGCCCAGGGCCAGGCGCCGCCCGGCAGCCCGAACGCCGCGTACGCGTCGCGCAGCCCCGAAGCGGCGACGCCCGCCGACATCAGAGTCAACACCCAGACCAGCTCCGCGGGCACCGCCTCCGCGTGCGCGACGAGCGCCGTGGCCTCGCGCCGCCAGACGTCGAGCGCGGGCAGAAGGTTCGCGAGCATCGCGCCGTAGATGATCGCCATCAGCGCGTGCGTCACGCGCTCGCCCGCGAAGACGCCGCCCAGGCCCCGGCGCACGTCGTCTTCGACGACGAAGTCTCGGAGCGTGATGACGATCTCCGCCGCGAGCAGGGCGCCGAGCACGTAGGCCCAAGCGCCGCGCCACTCCACGCGCGGCAGCAGCCCAAAAACGACCGCGTAGATGAGCGCGCGCGCCGCGTGCAGGCGCAGTTCGGGCCGCGCGCCGGGCAGCCCCGGCAGACGCGCGCGCCACTCGTGGTAGTAGACCGTGTCGAAGGCGCCGAACGCCCCCTGAAGTGCCAGCAGCCAGAGCGCCGTCTTCAAGCTTCTTCCCCTTCCGTTTTGACCAGGCCCTCGTAACTTATCAGGAACCCCGCGAGCGGCGCCGTCACCGAAACCCTGACGCGCACGCCGCCGCCCTCGCCCGCGCTCTCCGAGGCCTCGACGCGCGGCGCGAGCAGGCGCGGCAGTCTCAGCCTCAAACCTCTAACGCGTAAAGCGGCGCCCTGTGAGCGATAGACGAGAGCGCCATCTTCTGCCGTCAGGCGAAAGAGCAGCTCGAAGGGCCACGCGCGCTCCGCCATCAGGCCGCCCGCGTGCCCGCCCTGCGCGGTCACGAACTCCTTGCCCGCGAACTCGCGCCGCCAGAGTTCAACGCCCGCGCGCGGCTCGACCGAAAGTTTCATGGGCACGGCCGCGCCGCCCGCGGGCAGGCCCAACAGCCGCGCGACCGCGCGCGCGACGAAGCCCTCACCGCGCCGCACCTCGAACACGCCCTCGCCGCGTGCGAGCGCGTGGAAGCGGCGCACGGGTTCGTCCAGCTCGCGCCAGCCCTCGCCGACCAGGCGCTCGTAGAGTCCGGCGTTCGTCTGCGTCCCGGCGGACATGGCCGGATGATAACCCGAACGCGCGTCGCGCGTGTCCGGAAATGGCTTGACGCGGGCGCGCGTTTGCAATAGAAGGCGCCTGCACTCCGCGCCCAAGCCGAAAGCAATCCGCAGACGAAGAACCCCTCGTAGATAGACGCGAGCGCAACTCAAACCGTAACCGCCGCCCGCGCGCGGCCCCGTACGTCCCACTTCCCGAAAGGAGCCTTTACCCGCATGAAGAGACTGCTTGCCCCGCTCGCCGCCGCGGCCGCCTGCCTGGCGCTGGCCTCCTGCCAGTCGTCGCAGCAGCCCGCGCCCGTCCAGCCCTCCAAACTCGTCGACGACGTGAAGCCGGCCGTCAAGGCGCCGCCGACCGACCTCGAACAACTGGCCGAGCGCCTCGTCAGACAGAGCGCGGGCGTCAAGGAGGGCGAGTCCGTCCTCATCACGGGCGGCGCCGAGAACATGGAGCTGTTGGAGGACATCGCCGTGCAGGTGCGCAAGGCCGGCGGCTTCCCGCTCATCGCCGTCGGCTCCGACCGCCTCGCCAAGCGCATGTACGCGGACGTGCCCGAGAAGTACGACGCGCAGACCGACCAGCTCGACCTGAAGCTGGCCGGCATAGTCAACGCCGTCATCACCGTCGGCCGCACCACCGACGAGAAGCTCTTCGCCGACGCCGACCCGAAGCGCATGGCCGCGCGGGCCAAGGCCAACGAGGCCATCCCCGAAGAGTATGACAAGCACAACGTCCGCACGGTCGAGGTGGGCAACGGCCTCTACCCGCAGGAGTGGCTCGCGCCGCGCTACGGCATGACGACCGAGGAGTTGGCGAAGACCTTCTGGGGCGGCGTCAACATCGACTACACAGACCTCCAGGCCCGCGGCGCGCAGGTCTCGGCGGCGCTCGCCGCGGGGAGCGAGCTGCACATCACCGACCCGGCGGGCACAGACCTCAAGGTCAAGGTGCAGGGGCGCGCGTACGGCGTGAGCGACGGCATCATCTCGGCCGAGGACGTCAAGAAGGGGCCTGCGGGCCTCAACGTCTACCTGCCGGCGGGTGAGGTCTACACGACGCCGGTGCCGGGGACGGCCGAGGGCAAGGTCGTCCTGAAGAAGGAGTACTTCAACGGGCAGGAGATTAACGACCTGACGCTGACGTTCGCGGCCGGCAAGCTGACCGGCATTACGGGTTCGGGGCCGGGCTTCGAGAGGATGAAGGCCGTCTACGACGCGGCGGGCGAGGGCAAAGACCTTTTCGCCGTCGTGGACTTCGGCATCAACCCGAACGTCAAGCTCCCCGCGAACAGCCAACTCGCCACCTGGGTGCCGGCCGGCACCGTCACCGTCGGCGTCGGCAACAACTCCTGGGCCGGCGGCGACAACAAGACCCCCTACGGCTACTTCGTCTCGCTCCCCGGCACGACCGTCACGCTCGACGGCAAGACCGTGGTCGAGGCCGGGCAGTTGAAGCTTTAGGCGTAAACCGTGAGCCGTGAGCCGTGACGAGATAAGAACGGTCTTCCTCTCGTCACGGTTCACGGCTCACGGTTTCTTCTCGGGCGGCTTAGTCTGTTGGGGCTGCTCGGCGGGCACGTCCTCGTCGATGATGTCGTCGTCGAGAATCTTCAGCTCGGTGCCGTACTTCTGGTAGTTGCGGAAGCGTATCTCGTTGCGCGCCTGGCTGGTCTCGCCGTGGCGGACGGTGGTGAGGACGTTGACGGAGCGGGAGGGCAGGAGGTACTCGCCCTGTGTGGGGATGGTCACCCAGTCGTAGTCGAGTTCAACGACCGCGTTCTGGATGGGGAACGTGTCGGGCACGTCGTAGGACTCGAACTCGATGCGCAGCACGCGCGCCTTCTCCGCGTCGATCCAGACTTTGCCGCGCAGCGCGGAGATGACGGCCGCGCTCTCCGTCTCCAGTTGCCACCGCGAGTTGGCGCGCTTGATGTTGTAGCTGTAGACGACCGTGCGGCGCCCGCGCAGCGTGTCGGTGTCGAGCGCTTTGAACTCCGTCTGGCTCGCCTCCTCGAAGAGTGCCTTCAGGTGGGAGACGAACTCGCCGGTCGAGGTAGCCCCGCCACCCTTGCCTGCCTCATTGTAATCGCTCTTCTCGCCGGCGTCCGGCGTCCGCGCGCCGTTGACTTGAAGCAGGCGGTACTTCTCGCCCTCGCTCGGGCGGTAGCTGACGCCGACGACGAGGCGGTCGACGACGTGCCAGTTCTGCGAGCGCCCCTGCGCGTACGAGCGCGTGACGAGCTGCTTGACGACGAAGTCGGGCATCTGCGTCGTCGCTTCGAGCGTGGCGAGGCGCGCTCTCTCTAACAGCGACGCCGTCTCGGCCTCGGGCGGGAGCGGCCTCGCCTCCGAGGGGTTGCGGAAGCGGCGCTCGGCCTCTTCGAGCACGCGCTTCAGCTCCACGTCGTTGCCGCTCTTGGTGGCGACGAAGTCGCGCAGGCCCGGCGTCAGGGCGAACCCGATGCCGCGCCGACGTATCTCCGCGAGGAGCTGATCCTTCACGCCCGGGTGCTGCGGCAACTGCCGGACGAGCGCGAGGAACTCCGCGTTCGTCAAAGGTGCCTGCCGCTGCTGCTGCGCCGCCGCCCCGCCCGCGAGCGCGGAGACACACAGCGCGAGCGCCAGGAATTTTCGAAAAGGGGAAAAACTCATTGATGAAGCCTCGAAATACAGTAGGCAGATGGCAGTCGGCAGCCGCTCCGCGTGACGGACGTTGGAAATTAAATCAGGGTTACTGACTGCGGGTTTTTAAACTGCCTACTGCCTACTGCCTACTGCCTACTCGTTTATTGATGCTCCGGGCCGCAGAATCGTTCGACGGCGCGGCGGAGGATTTGGGCGCATTCGCGCAGCTCCGCGGCGGGGACGAACTCGCCCGTGCGGTGCGCGACGCGGATGTCGCCGGGGCCGAAGACGACCGCGTCGGCGCCGAGCTGCGCGAGCTGCGGCGCCTCCGTGCCGAAGGCGACGGTGGACGCCGAGCGGCCCGTCAGCTCTTCCAGCGCCCGGACGAGCGGCGCGTCCGAAGCCGTCTCGGCCCCGCCGTCGAGCCGCGTGACGACGAGCTCGTAGTCGAAGTCCTCGTCCAGTTCGCGCAGGGACTCGGCCTCGTGCCGCACGAGGTCGGCGACGAGTTCGGGCCGCTGGCCCGGCACGGGCCGCCATTCGAGCGTGAAGCGGCACTCGCCCGCGATGATGTTCTTCGCCGTGCCGCCGTTGATGAGGCCGACGTTGAGCGTCGTGTGCGGCGGGTCGAACGCCGCGTGAGGCAGGCGCTTGAGCTGTTTCGAGACGGCCTCGATTCTCGTGACGAGCTGCGCGGCGCGCGTGATGGCCGACGCGCCGAGGTCTGGGTAGGCGCTGTGCCCTTCGCGCCCGCGCAGAATCACCTCGGCGAGGCAGTAGCCCTTGCCCGCGCGCATCGGCCGGAGTGACGTGGGCTCGCCGACGATTGCGTGACGCGCGCGGAACGGCCCCGCCTCGGCCAGACGTTTCGCGCCGAGACACCCGACCTCCTCGTCCGCCGTCAGCACGAGCGCGAAGGGCCGCGCCAGCTTTTCAACCTCGACCTCTTCCAGCGCCGCGAGCGCCGCCGCGATGAACCCCTTCGTGTCGCAAGCCCCGCGCCCGTACAGCCTCCCCTCGCGCTCCGTCAGCGTCAGAGCCTCCGCCCACGCAGGGTCGAAAGGCACCGTGTCGGTGTGCCCGACGAGTGCGAGTTCAACTTCGCCGCCTTCTTCGAAATCTTTCGAGCTGACGGCGACGAGTTGCAGCTTCTCGACGCCGCGCTCGTCCGTGTAAGGGTAGAGACGCGTGGAGAGCCCCGACGCCTCCGCGCGCTCCGTTAGAAACCTGATTAGCTCGACGTTCGGGCGGGACGAAGTGGAGTCAATCGCCACCAGCCGGGCAAGTATCTCTTCAGCCCTCATAAGCCCTCAGGGTAGAGCTTTGTGAGCTGCTTCCGCAACCGCCGTCGCCGGACGCGGCCTTACCGCTTCCCGTCCACCCTGACGCCTTCGGGCGGCTGAATGACGAGTCTCAGCGGCTCGTTGACCTTGCCGACCGTGACCTTCAACGGCCGCGAATTCAACTCCCTCACCCCGCTGTCCCAGAGGTCTTTCCCGTCCGCCGTCTTCATCCCGAAAGTGTTGACTGACGCCGACACCCAGTACTCCGCGCCGACGAACCCTTGAAGGGAGAACCGCCCCTGCTCGTCGGTGTCGTCCCAGACGTACACCGTCTCTCCCTCTTCGAGCCGCTCCCCGCCGGCGAGCCTGACCGAACCCTTGACCAGGGGCCGCCCGTCGGGCCACACCGCGACGCCCTCAATCTCCCTTACCAGATAGGGCGGCGGGAGCTTTACGTCCATGCCCGCGAACGACCCGCTCTCCCTGACATCAACCTCGCCCGCCTCATTCGGATTGGTGGTTCCGGGGTAGTAAAACCTGAGCTGCCGCGGGCCGGACTTGAACGGCGCTTCGATGCTGACCGAGGGCACGTACCTGCCGGGCGTTAACCCGTAGAACTGATACTTCCAGTCCACCACGTTGAAGACGCCCCCTTTGATTATCAAGAGTGGCGGCGCGGAGCGCGTCGGGAAATGGTAGAGGGCGGGCTCGGCCCGTTTGACGAGGGTGCCTTCGGAGTCGAGCACCCTCCCGCTCAGGTCATTCTTCCAGCCGACGCGGAAGCTTGCGTAAGCCGAAGCCCCGTGTCTGATCTGCCGCGGGTACTCCGGCTCTTCCGAAGCGCCGAGGATGAACTCCTCTCCGCCGGGGAAGTAGAGCCTGTACTTGTCGGGCAGGAGAGGCCGCGCCTTATACCTCCCGTCGGGCACTTTGGCTAGGCTGTAACGGCCGCGCTCGTCGGTGACCGCCACGAACCGCCTGCCGCCTCCTTCGACGACGACCTTGACGCCTTTCAGGGGCGTGGGCACGGACAACTCCTCGCTCAAGCTGTTGTCGACCCTCGTCACGGAGCCGTACACGCGCGGCTCGCGGGCTCCTCTCAACATCGAGCGGAGGTAGTGAAGCTCGTCCTGCGCCCACGCGAGGACGTTAGACCGTGTGCAGGCCCCGGCGAAGGGCAGAGCGCCGTTGGTTAAAGGGGAATCCGGGAAGTCGTAACCGTAAATCAGGTAGCTCTCGCCCACCTCGAACCCGCCCCAGTAACAGCTTGTGCCAGTGTTCCCGGCAGTGACTTCCACCTCGGCCGTGCTCACGCCCTTGAAGGACTCCTCGACGACGAAGCGGAAGACGCTCTCAATCGCCGTGTAACCCTGCGCGCGGAGTTGGTCGGCCGGGGGGACGTTGGCGTTGATGGCCTTTCCGGTGAAGACGACCTTCGCCTTCCGGAAGGCTTCGTAAGGCGGCGGGAGCGGCAGGCACTGGCACGCGCGGGCCGTGCCGGCGAACAGGGGTAAGAGGAGGACGGCCGACGCGAAGACTACCCGGGTGAGGGTGCGTCTCATGGGTTCCGGCACCTCCGAAAGTTCGGCCCCGGTCTGCGCGGCTCAAACACACGGCCGCCCGACGCCGCGGCGGTCGGGCCGGGCGTCCGGCGGCCTTCACGAAATGTCCGCTTGAACCGGCCGCGCGCTCACCAGGGCACGGTGAACTCGCACGAGATGATCTGCCAGCGGCCGCCGCGCTTGACGAGGTGGCGCGTGTAGCCGTAGCGCGGCGTGTTGAACTCGCGCCCGCGGAAGCTGCCCGTCAGGCGCGCCGTCCCCGAAATCATGGCGTGGCCGCCGTCGACCACGACCTGCACGTCGTCGGTCTTGAGCGAGGTGACGGCGAAGAGCGGGTTCGAGACGAGCGCCAGCCGGTGCTCCTTCGTGACCCGGCCGCCGAACATCGAGAAGTCGTCGGCCAGCACGCGGTCGAGCGCGTCCACGTCCCGGTCGACGTGCGCGCGGACGTACTCGCGCTCGACGGCGAGCACGTCCCGCTCGTCCGAAGAGCCGAACAGCCCGACGTAGCCCAGGAGGTTGGCCGCCGTGACGCCTAAGACGAAGGTGATTAAAGCCGCGGGGATGCGTGTGGCGAAATATCTCATGCCCTTTACTCCTTGGTTAGTGCCCCGAGCGTAGCACGCGCCGCGCCGCCGCGACAAGAGTCTTGTGGAGTGATAGCTGATGAGTGATAAGTGATGGGAGGAAATCCGGCCGCCTGTATTTTCTTATCACCTATCACTCATTACTTATCACTTCCCCACAGTCTCCGTTGGAGCGCCCGGAAGCGCGAGACGATGTCGTCTTGCGCGGGGTGGCGCCCGGCTTCGACGAGGAGGCGGCCGCCGACGGCCGTCTCGCGCACGGCGGCGCGCGTGAGGGAGAAGACTATCGCGGGCAGGAGGTCTTCGTCAGACGCGCCCGCGACGGTCGGGTCTTCGAGGTCGACGGTGAAGAAGTCGGCCGCGCGGCCCGGCTCGAACTCGCCCGCGTGCGCGCCGATGCTCTCGGCGCCCTGTCGGGTCGCGCACTCGAAGAGGCGCGCGGCGAGTGCGGACATCCCTCGCCCTTCCCCGTTTTCGCCCCCGCGACTTTCGTCGAGGACGTTGCGCCGGAGCGTCCGGAGGCGCAGGTGGTATTCGAGCTCGCGCGCGTCTTCGAGCAGGTCGATCTGCGTGTGGCTGTCGGTGCCGAGCGCGACGCGCACGCCCGCGTCGAGCAGCAGGTCGGCCGGCACGACGCCGTCGCCGAGGTTGCGCTCGGTCGTCGGGCAGGCGCAGACGCACGCGCCCGACTCGGCCAGCAGTCTCACCTCTTCGGGCGTGACGTGGACGGCGTGGACGCCGGTGAAGCGCGGCGAGAGCACGCCCTCGTCCGCGAGGAGAGAGACGGGCGTGCGCCCCGTCTCGGCCACGCACGCCTCGACCTCGGCCGGCTGTTCCGCGACGTGCATGTGCAGCGGCAGTTCGCGCGCGCGCGCGTAGTCGCTCACGGCGCGCAGGTATTCCAGCGGCACCGCGCGCACGCTGTGCGGCGCGACGCCGAGCCAGGCGTGCCCGCTGTCGCCGAACGCGCGAGCGAGCGACTGCGCGTTACGGATGAAGGTGTCCGGGTCGGACTCGATGAAGCGTTGCTGGCGCGGGTCGGGCTCTTTCTGAAAGCCCGCGCGCGCGTAGGCGACGCGCAGCAGCGCGATGCGAAGGCCGACATCGCGCGCGGCGCGTACGACCTCAAGGGCGAGCAGGTTCGGTTCGTCGTACTCGCCGCCGGCGGGCGTGCGGTGCAGGTAGTGGAACTCGCCGACCGAGGTGATGCCCGACAGCAGCATCTCCAGAAAGGCCATGCGCGACGCGTCGTAGATGTCCTCGGGCGTGAGGCGCGCGGCCGCCGCGTACATCATCTCGCGCCAAGTCCAGAAGGAGTCCGAAGGGGAGGCGCCGCGGTACTCGGTGCGGCCCCTTATGACGCGCTGGAAGGCGTGCGAGTGCGCGTTGACCAGCCCGGGCAGCATGGCGCGTCCGCGAAGTCGAACCGCGCGCATCTCGTCCTTCAACTCTTCAACCTGTACGACGGAGACGACGCGCCCCTCGGCGTCGCAGGCCAGCGCGCGCGCTCTCTCGAACCTCCCGCCGACGTAGAGCAGGTCTGGGATGAAAGTCGTGGTGCCGTCCGTCACGCCTCTGTTTCCTTCAAGGTTGAGGGTTGAGTGAAGGGGATTTCATTGACTGCGTTTCCGCGTCTTCTGCTGTGCAATCCACTCGTCCACGTTGCGCTCCAGCACGTCAAGGGGGACGGCGCCGGAGCCGAGCACCACGTCGTGGAACTCGCGCACGTCGAAGTCTGCGCCGAGCGCGGCCTTCGCGCGGGCGCGGAGTTCTTTGAACTTGAGTTCGCCGATCTTGTAGGCGAGCGCCTGGCCGGGGTCTGTGATGTAGCGGTCGATCTCGTTCGTCACGTCCAGCTCGGTCTTGGCGGCGTTGTCGAGGAAGTAGTCAATCGCCTTCTGCCTGTCCCACTTGTAGTAGTGCATCCCCGTGTCCACCACGAGCCGGACGGCGCGCCACATCTCGTAGGTGAGCTGGCCGAACTTCGAGTAGGGGTCGTCGTAGAGGCCCATCTCCTCGCCCAGGGATTCGGCGTAGAGGCCCCAGCCTTCGACGAAGGCCGTGTAGCCGCCGTAGCGCCGGAACTTCGGAATCTCGCCCAGCTCCATCGCGCGCGCGATCTGCAGGTGGTGGCCGGGCACGGACTCGTGGAGACTCAAGGCCATCATCTCCCACTTCGGCCGCGTCTCGGGCTTGTAGAGGTTGACGTAGTAGTAGCCGGGGCGCGAGCCGTCGGCGGCCGGCTGGTTGTAGTAGGCCGTCGTCGTGTCGGGCGCGAGCGTGTCGGGGATGGGGATGACGCCGTAGGGCATGCGCGGGATGGTCTTGAAGACTTTGACGAGGTTCGGGTCGATGCGCTTGGCGACGGCGCGGTAGGCGTTGAGTAAATCCTCCGGCCTCTTGTAGTAGAACTCCTCGTCGGTGCGGAGCTTCTTGAAGAACTCTTTGAGCGAGCCACGGAATCCGACCTGCGTCATCACCTTCTGCATCTCGGCGCGGATGCGCGCGACCTCCGAGAGGCCCTTCTCGTGAATCTGCTCGGGCGTCATGTCGGTCGTCGTGTAGCGGCGCGCGAGGAAGGCGTAAGCCTCCGCCCCGTTCGGCCACTGCCACGCGCCGACGCGGTCGAAGGAGGCGGGCAGGTACTCGCCGACGAAGTAGTCGCGGAACTTCTTGAGCGCCGGCATGACCGAACGCTCCACGGCCTCGCGCCCCGCCAGCGAGAGTCGCGCGCGCTCGGACTCGGGGATGTCCGGGGGGAAGTTGCGGAAGGGCTTGTAGAAGCCGCTCTCCTCCGTGCGCGCGCCCAGTTGGCGGTCGAGCTGTCCGGGCACGCGCTGCAGGGTGACCTTGGGCCAGAGCATCCGCGCGCGCACGCCTTCGCGCAGCACCTCCAAAGTCTGGTCGACGTATGCGGGGAAGGCGCGCAGGCGCGCGAGCCAGTCGTCGTAGTCCTTGACGGTCTGGAAGCGCAGAAGCTCGGCCAGCTCGTCGGAACTCTGGAGGCCGTCGCGCTGGCTGACGGGCATGAGGTAGAGGCGGAGCCTGAACTCCTCGATGTCGTTTTCGAGGTCTTTGCGGAAGAGGTCGTAGTTGAGCTGGTCTGCCGCCGAGAGGCGCGCGCGGTCTATCTGCCGGAGGCGCGCGAGCGTCTGTTGGCGGTGTTGCTGGCGGCGCTCGGCGCCCGCGAGACTCACGTCCGTCCAGCGGTCGTTGTAGCGGCGGTCGCCGAGGCTTGAGGCGAAGGTCGGGAACTCGCGCATCGTCCATTCCCAGTCTTCGTCAAAGAGCTGTTTGAGGGCGGCGGCCGGGCCGCCCGCGCCCGCGCGCCTCTGCGCGCCCACGGGCGCGGCCTGCAAGATGAGCGCGGCGGCGAGCAACAGAAGCACGAGGCACTTCGCGGGGGAGCGCATGGCTTTTCGAGTCCTCCGGGTTGGCGCGGGATGGGAAAGTCGGGAGACGCGTGGGAGGATACCTGAAGAATTTCAAATTTGAAATTTGAAATTTCAAACCGCCCCGCGTCCGAGGCGTCGTAACAGTCTTCCGCACGGCCTCAAGAATCTATGTCACGCGCGTCACCGGCTACCCGCCGGAGTCCGGGCCGCATCAAAGACTCACCATGAGTGTCTCAGTCAAGGAGTTGAAGACCTACACCAGCTTCGCGCGCAGGTTCGCGGGGAAGTTCGTGCGCGACCGCATCGAGGAGGGGCGCACGCCCGTGCTGCCCGCGCCGCACCGGCCGCAGCCCTCCACGTGGAGCGACGAGCGCCTGACGGTGGCGTGGCTCGGGCACGCGACCGTGCTGATAAATTTCTACGGGACGTGGCTTCTGACCGACCCGGCTTTGCGGCCGCGGGTCGGAGTGCGCGTCGGCGGCTTGACGCTCGGCCCGAGGCGCCTCGTGCAGCCGGCGCTGTCGGTGAAGGAGTTGCCGCCGCTCGACGCCGTGCTCGTCTCGCACGCGCACATGGATCACACAGACCTCGGGACTCTGAAGCGCCTGCCGCGGCGCACGCGCGCCGTCGTGCAGGAGGGGAACGGAGACCTCCTGCGCCGCTTCGCGCGCGTGGACGAGTTGAAGTGGGGCGAGTCTACGGAAGTCAAAGGCGCGCGGGTCGAGGCGATTGAGGTCAACCACTGGGGCGCGCGGCGTCTGACCGACAAGCACCGGGGCTACGGCGGCTTTCTAGTTGAGAAGAACGGGCGCGCGCTCGTCTTCGGCGGCGACACGGCTTACACGGACGCCTTCGCGCGCCTGCGTCGGCGCGAGACGCCGGTCACGCTCGCCATCCTGCCCATCGGGGCCTACGACCCGTACGTCTACGTTCACGCCAACCCCGAGCAGTCCTGGCGCATGGCGCGCGAGATGGGCGCCGAGTACATCCTGCCCATGCACCACTCGACCTTCCGCCTCAGCCGCGAACCGGCCGACGAGCCGCGCCGCCGCATCCTCGCCGCCGCCGGGGAAGAGCCTTGGCGCGTCGCTCTGACGGAGATAGGCCAGACGTGGGTGCTGCCGGAAGGGGAGTAGGCAGTAGGCAGATGGCAGGAGGTAGTTAAGGAAATACAGAGCAGTTAAATGAACCGGAGGAGGCGGAATGTGAACCCCGCCTCCTCCGGTTTCTTTCTTGCCTTCTTTTCTTCAACTGCCTACTGCCTGCTTACCAATCAAACCGATTCCGGTACTCGGTCGCTTCGATGAAGGCCCTGACCATCTCGGCCTTGTGGAAGTCGCCGCCGTTGTCGTCGAGCTTCCTGAGCCAGAAGTTGAAGCCCGAAAGGTCTGTGTCCGCCCCCTCGTCCGGGTTGCGGTGGAGGTAGCCGAAGTACTGCATCAGGACGAAGGCGCGGTTCTGCTCGCGCCGCCTCAACTCGGCGTTGTCGGCGAGCTTGAGCAGGACGCCGGCGCGCGTCTCGGTGCCGTTGTCGAGGCCGCGCGTGAGCGCCGCGCGGTCGTCGCCGGCGAAGACGCCCGCGTTCGTGAAGAGCGCGTCCACGTACTGCTGGTTGGAGAGTTGCCCGAAGCGCTGCTGGAAGTCGGCGCGCGCCACCCAGGCCTCGGCCGCCGCGCGCTGGTTCGCCGCGAGCTTCTGCTGCCAGCCCTCCTGCCCGACGACGAGGCCCTGCGTCGCCGCCTGCATCCGCACGAGGAAGTCGTTGCGGCGCGGCATCGTCCCGAACGAAGCCTTGTGGAAGAGGTAGAGCATGTAGCCCGTGTTCTGGAACTCGATAGAGAGGAAGAACGCGCCCGAAGTGTTGACCCGCCTCGCCTCGACGCAGGCCGCGTCGCCGCCGCACTTCGCGATCTCGTTCGACCAGAAGCCGAGGCCCGAGTCGTCCGCCTCGCGGCCGAGGAAGTCACGGTACTGCTGCTCGACGAAGAAGGTCGTGGCGTCGATGTCGTTCGCCTGCCCCGAGACGAGGCCCGCCGTGTTGAAGACGCCTGAGAGAATCGTCTGCCCCAGCTGGTTCGTCACGACCACCGCCGAGGCCGCCGTGACGTCGGGCACCGCCTGCCCGCGCTCGGTCTCAAGCTCGAACTCGTTCTCCAGCGTCGTCGAGATGGACAGCTCGCCCACCTTGTTGCCGTCGACGAGGACGTTCAAGGCCGTGCCCGCGGGCAGGTTCACCTTCTCGACCTCGACCTCGAAGTTGCGCCTGCCGGCGCGCACGCGGTACTTCGCGTGGCCGGTCGGCGTCAGCCCATTGATGGCCGCGCCGGCGAGGCGCGCCTCGATGCGGACTTCGCCGGCGGAGCCGGGCGTCGGCTGCGGGTTCGGCGTGGGCGTGGTCTGCGGCGGGATGTTCGAGAAGGAGCCGGCGACGACGGTCGCGCCCGAAGCGCCCGCGACGACGACGCGCGTGCGCGAGTTGATCTGCGGGACGGCCTGGCCGTTCTCGGTCTTCAGGACGAGCTCGCTGCGCATGAGGCTCGGCGCGACCTGAATCGTGCCGACCTTCGTGCCGTCGACCAGCACGTCGAGCGAGGTGCCCGCGGGCAGGTTGACGTTCTCGACGCGGACTTTGAACTCGCGGTTCGCGCCTTCGAGCTCGAACTCGGCCTCGCCCTTCGGCACGGTGCCGTTGATGGCCGCGCCCGAAAGCTTCGCCTCGAACTCGTTCATGAAGGGCGTCGGGCTGGGCGTCGCGCCCGGCGTCGGCGTGGGGCTGGGCATGGGCGTAGTGGTCGGCGTGGCCGTGGGCGTCGGGGTCGCGGAGGCCGAGCCGAAGGCGCCGGTCAGGACGTTCGCGTTCGACTGGTTGCGGACGGCGACCGCGGTGCCGTTCGTGACGGCCGGGACGACCTGGCCGCGCTCGGTCGCAAGCTCAAGGCGGCCCGCGCGCAGGGAGTCAATCGTGAGCGTGCCGACCGGCTGGCCCCCGACCGTTACGTTCAGGACTGTGCCGGCGGCGAGGTTCACGTCCTGCACCTCGACTTCGAGCTTGCGGTCGTTGCCGGGCCGCTCGCGGAAGACGGCCGTGCCCTTCGGGGCCTGACCGTTGACGGCCGCGCCCGAGAGGCCGGCGTTGATGACGACCTCGTCACCGGCGAAGGCCGGCGCCGCGGCCAGCGCCGCGAGCGTCGCCGCGAGCGCGAAGAGGGCGACGGCCGCCCGCTTCAGGGATGAAAGGAATGAAGTTTGGGGACGACCCTGTGGCATAAAAGCTCTGCTGCTGCTCATCGTTTTCGCTCCGCAATCTGTAAAGTCTCTCGAAGGACGGGGAGCCCTCTACCGAGCGAACAGTGCGCGCGCGGGCGGAAAAAATACGACTCTTTGCAGAAGTTTTTCGCGCGGCGCGTTATCATTGGCGCATGAGCAGGGAAGAGTTCGAGGGCGGCGGCTTCCAGACGCGCGCCATCCACGCGGGCAAGCGCGAGAACCGCACGCGCGCCGTCACGCCCCCCATCTGGCAGACGACGACCTTCAGCGCCGACTCGTCCGAGCACTTCGCCGAGATCGCCTCGGCCGTCCGCCCCCCAGAGTTCTACACGCGCTACGGCAACCCCACGCACAAGGAGGTCGAGGCCACCGTCGCCGCGCTCGAAGGCGGCGAGACGGCCCTGCTGACTTCGTCGGGCATGGGCGCCATCTTCACGGCGCTGATGTCTCACTTAAGAGCGGGCGACCACGTCGTCGCGCAGACGAACCACTACGCGGGCGCGATGACGCTCTTCGAAGACCTGCCCGCGCATTTCGGCGTCGAGGTCACCACCGTCGACCAGACGCAGACCGCGCAGTTCGAAGAGGCCCTCCGCCCGAACACGCGCGTCATCTACGCCGAGTCGCCGACGAACCCGCTCATGCAGATCACAGACCTGCGCGCCGTGGCCGAGCTGGGGAAGAGTCGGGGCATCACGACCATCGTCGACAACACCTTCGCCACGCCCGTCAACCAGAGGCCGCTCGAGTTCGGCTTCGACGCTTGTGTCCACAGCGCGACCAAGTACCTCGGCGGCCACTCGGACGTGTCGGCGGGCGTCATCGTCTCGAACCGCGAGTTCGTCGAGCGCGCCTGGCACTTCTCCCTGCTCGCGGGCTCGATCCTGAGTCCGTTCGACGGCTGGCTCCTGCTGCGCGGCCTGCGGACTCTGCCTCTGCGCGTCGGGCGGCACAACGCGAACGCGCTGGCGCTGGCCCGCTTCCTCGAAGGGCGCGCGGAGGTCGAGCGCGTGCACTACCCCGGACTCGAATCGCACCCGCAGCACGAGCTGGCGTCCACGCAGATGTCCGGCTACACGGGGATGCTCTCGGCCGAGCTGCGCGGCGGCTTCGAGGCGGCCGAGCGCTTCATCGCGTCCCTGCGCCTCGCGACCAACGCCGCCAGCCTCGGCGGCTACGAAACTCTCATCGTCCACCCCGCGGCCATGTGGCGCGGCTACATGACGGCCGAACAGCTCCGCGAGCGCGGCCTGAGCGACAGCCTCGTCCGCATCTCCGTCGGCGTCGAAGACGAAAAGGACTTGTTAGACGATTTCGGGCGCGCCCTCGAAAGGATTGGCTGAAAGCTGAAAGCTGACCGCCGACAGCTTCGAAAAACCATGCGACGACTCCACTACCACCTCGTTGACGTGTTCACGGATCGGGCGTTCGGCGGGAACCCCCTGGCGGTGATTACGAACGGCCGCGGCGTAGACGACGCGACGATGCAGGCCGTCGCGAAGGAGTTCAACCTGTCGGAGACGACCTTCGTCCTGCCGCCGGACGACCCCCGACACGACTGGCGCGTGCGCATCTTCACGCCCGGGAGCGAGCTGCCGATGGCCGGGCACCCGACCGTCGGCACCGCCTTCGTCCTCGCGCGCGAGCACCTCATCCCGCGCGCCGACAGCGAAGTCAACGTCGTCTTCGAAGAGGGCGTCGGCCCCGTCCCCGTCCGCGTCGAGTTCGAGCACGGCGAGCCCTCTTTCGCCGAAATGAGCCAGCCGCTCCCGAAGTTCGGCCCGCGCCTCGAAGACCGCGAATCGGTCGCACGGATGCTCTCGCTCGAAGAGTCGGACATCGAACCCGAGCTGCCGGTCGAGCTCGTCTCCTGCGGCGTGCCCTTCCTCTACGTCCCCGTCTGCGGCCTCGACGCGGCGCGCCGCGCGCGGCCCCGCGTGGACTTGATAGAACAGGCTTCGCGAGAGCACGGCATCCCGCCCGAGGTCTTCGTCTTCACGCTTGAGACCGAGGGGCCGAACTCGGACGTCCACAGCCGCATGTTCGCGCCCGGCATGGGCATCAGCGAAGACCCCGCGACCGGCGCCGCCAGCGGCCCGCTCGGCAGCTACCTCGTCCGCTACGGCTTGGTCGAATGCGATTCCGCGGCCGACATCGTCAGCGAGCAGGGCATCGAGATGGGCCGCCCCAGCTACATCCGCATTCGCATCGAGCGCCGGGGCGAAGAGATCACGGCCGTCAAGGTCGGCGGCCAGTGTCACTTCATGGGCGAAGGATTCATCGAAATACCGTGAATGGTGAATAGTAAATGGTGAGTGGAGAAGAGCCGTTCTTACCGTTCACCATTTACTATTCACCATTCACGCGAACGGAGTGAGCACAATGGTCGCAGCCGCAATCCCCCGAGGCCCGCGCGGCGGGCGCGTTCTGGGCAACATGCGCGAGTTCAACAGCGACTCGCTCGGCTTCATCGAGCGCTGCGCGCGCGAGTTCGGCGACGTGGTGCTGACGCGCTTCCTCTACGTCCCCGCCCTCTTCCTCTTCCACCCGGATCACGTCGAGTACGTCCTCTCGACCGGCAACAAGAATTTCATCAAGGCCGCTTCCTTACGCTCGCCCTTCTTCCACCGCCTCGTCGGCCGCGGGCTGGTGACGAGCGAGGGCGACTTCTGGCGCCGGCAGCGTCGCCTCGCGCAGCCCGCCTTCCACCGCAACCGCGTCGAGGCTTACGCGCGCACGATGGTCGCCTACGCCGAGCGCATGCTCTCAAGTTGGAAGGACGGCAGCACGCTCGACGCGCACGAGGAGATGATGTCTTTGACGCGGGCCGTCGTCGCGCAGACCTTGTTCAGCGCCGACGTATCGCGCGACTCGCAAGAAATGGACAGGGCGCTCTCGAACATCGTCCAACCCTTCGCCGCGCAGGCGACGCTCAAGTGGATTCTGGACAACCGGCTGCCGACGCCCGCGCACCTGCGCTTCAACCGCGACGTGCGCAAGATCGACCGCTTCGTCTACCGGCTCATCGAGGAGCGGCGCGCGAGCGGAGAGGACACCGGCGACCTACTCTCGATGCTCCTCGCCGCGCGGGACGAGGACGGGGGCCGGATGACCGACAAGCAGCTCCGCGACGAGCTGATGACCATCTTCCTCGCCGGCCACGAGACGACGGCGCTCGCGCTCACCTGGGCCTGGTACCTGCTCGCGCGGAACCCGGAGGCCGAGGCGAAGCTCGCGGCGGAGTTGGACGAGGTCTTGGGAGGGCGCGCGCCGACGGTCGAAGACCTGCCGCGTCTGCGCTACGCCGACTGGGTCGTGAAGGAGTCGATGCGGCTCTACCCGCCCGCGTGGGCCGTGGGGCGCGAGTGCGTGCGCGAGTGCGAGGTGGGCGTCTTCCGCGTTTCTAAGGGGATGCAGGTCTTCGGCTTCCAGTGGGTCGTCCAGCGCGACCCGCGCTGGTTCACAGACCCCCTGGCCTTCCGCCCCGAGCGCTGGGGCGAGGAGTCGATTTCACGCCTGCCGAAGTACGCGTACTTCCCCTTCGGCGGCGGCCCGCGCCTCTGCATCGGGAACTACTTCGCCACGATGGAGGCCGTGCTCATCCTCTCGACCATCGCCCGACGCTTCCGCCTCCTCCCCGCCCAGGAGGTCGAAGTCCTCCCGGCGCTTTCGCTCCGCCCGAAGTACGGGCTGAAGATGAAGCTGGAGGCGCGCTAGAGGAAACCGGGTCAGAACCACCCGCGGTAGCGGGTGGTTCTGACCGCCATCTGGCCGGGCGCGCTTTGTCGTAAACCGCATAAAAACAACACCTTAATCCCCGCCCCCTTCACCTGATCCCTGGCTCAAGAATTCCTCAAGTCCCGGTTCGTACACTTCTCCCGGTTGTAGCATCGGGGGCTTGCCCGCCTCCGCCCGTTGGAAATTTCGCCCCGGAGGAAAGCTTTGAAGGCCTCACTGCAAAAGCCCAGAGGAACTCACATGGTGCAGGTCATCCCCGAAAAGATTACGCCCCCCGACGAACTTCCCCGCGTCTCCAGAGGCCGCCTCCTCCGGACGCTCGCGGAGAGCGCGGAGGGCTGTAACTCGACCATCGTCGCCGGGCGCGCCGGCACCGGCAAGACGATGCTCGCCGCAGACTTCGCCCGCCGCTCGGGCCGCCGCGTCGCCTGGTACAAGCTCGACGCGCCCGACTCCGAGTTCGCGGTCTTCCTGCGCCACCTCTGCGCGAGCCTCGGCGTGGCGCGGCCCGGCTTCGGCGGCCAGACGCTCGAACGGCTCGGCGAGCGCACGGGCGCGGACGACGTGCCGCTCGCGGTCGAGTACCTCGTCTACGAGCTTTCGGAGTCGAACGAGCCGGCGCTGGTCGTCATCGACGACCTGCACCTCGTCTACGACGCGGAGTGGATGGTGCCCTTCTTCCGGCGCTGGCTGCCGCTCCTGCCGCGCGAAGTGCACGTGATGCTTCTGGGGCGGAGCCTGCCGCCGACGCCGCTCTGGCGGATGCGCTCGAAGCAGACTCTGTGCGTGCTCGAAGAGGAGACGCTCGCCTTCACGCTCGAAGAGGCGCGCGACCTCTACCGGAGCTACGGGCTGAGCGCGGCGGGCGCCGCCGCGGCGCTCAAAGAGACGCGGGGCCGCGCCGCCACGCTCGACGCGCGCGTCCGCCGCGAGGGGCTGGCCGAACCGCCCGAGCGCGCGGCCTTCGCGCGCGGCTCGCGCCAGACGGGACGGCTCGCGCTCCGGCTCGTGAAGCCCCCTCGCAAGTCGATGGGCACGGCCTGAGGAAAATTTCAGATTTGAAATTGGCTTTAGGACAATCCCGGCAGACCGGAAGGGGCGCCGCACATTTCCGGACGTGCGGCGCGAAACGGCTTTTCCCGCTTCGGGAAAGTTGGTGAGTTTGGGTTATACTGCCCGACCCGACCACGTCCGACAGTTCTCGAACACACTCGCGACGATTAAGCGTAGGCCCCCGGCCCGTCCCGCCCCGGACGCGCCCCTTAGCTTCAGAAGCGATGTCCAACTTGCCGCACCGCCACGAAGGGAGCATCCACGACACGCAGCCGCCGCTGGCCGCCGTGCCGCAGCTCCCGACCTTCTTCCTCCGGACGAAGCTCCTGCCGCCTCGGCCCGCGCCCTCTCTGCTGCCGCGGCCGCGCCTCGTCGAGCGCCTCCAGCAGAACCTCGCGCACGCCGTCACGCTCGTCACCGCGCCGGCCGGCTCGGGCAAGACCACGCTCGTCGCGGACTTCATCCGGACGGGGGCGCACCCCTTCGTCTGGTATCAGCTCGACCGGGCCGACTCCGACCCGCTCGTCTTCCTCGGCTACGTCGCGCACGGCATCAAGCAGATCGTCCCCGGCTTCGGCGACGCCACGATGTCCTACCTGCAGGAGGCCGCGAAGGAGCTGGCGCAGCAGCCCGAGCGCGCCGTGGACGTGCTCTTGAACGAAGTCCTCGACCGCGTCGAGCAGCAGTTCATCCTGGTCCTGGACGACTATCACCACCTGGGGGTTGAGACTCCCGTCCACAAGGTCGTCGACCGCCTGCTCGCGTACCTGCCCGACCTCATCCACGTCGTCATCATCTCGCGCGACATGCCGCCGCTCGCGCTCGCTCGCATGCGGACGCAGGCGAGCCTCGCCGTCATCGACCGGCAGGAACTCCTCTTCACCGACGAGGAGACGCAGGAGCTCTTCCGCAAGGTCTTCGACCTGGAGCTTTCGCCCGAACAGCTCGCCGAGTACCGCGAGCGCACGCACGGCTGGATCACCGCGCTCCAGCTCGTCCGGCAGGTCGCGCAGCGTCAGGCGCTCGCCCGCACCGGCGAGTCGGCCGCCGCCCCGCCCGACCTAGTCGAAGTCCTGCGCCAGAGCGAGCGCGACATCTTCGACTACTTCGCCGAAGAGGTCTTCGCCGACGAGACGCAGGAAGTCCAACAGCTTCTCCTCCGCGTCTCCCTGCTCGAACGCGTCGAGCCGGACGCCTGCAACCGCCTCTACCCGCAGTCCGCGGGCGTGCTCAACACGCTCGTCCGGCGCAACGTCTTCATCTCGCTCGCCTCGGACGGCCGCGGCGAGGAGTACCGCCTGCACCCGCTCTTCCGCGGCTTCCTGCAGCGCCGCTTCCGCGCCGAGCAGGGCAAGACCACGGTCGCCGCCGAGCACGCGCGCCTCGCGGACTTCTTCCTCGAACGCGAGCAGTGGGAGCAGGCCATGCACCACCTCCTCGCCGCCGAGGACTTCACGCGCGCCGCGCGCACCATCGCCGAGCGCGGCGAGGCCTGGATCACGGCGGGCGCGCTCTCCTCGCTCGCCTCCTTCGCCGACGCGCTGCCGGCGCAGGCTTTGGAGGCGCACCCGCGCGCGCTCGCGCAACGCGCCGAGGTCGCGCGGCTGCGCGACGAGCACGACCGCGCGCAGTCCCTCTTCAACCGCGCGGCCACGCTCCTGCACGAGCAGGGCGACGCCGAGGGCGAGGCCGAGGTCTTGCACTCGCTCGCCACCATCGCGCGCCGCCGCGGCGACTGCGACACGGCCTTCAACTACCTCGACCGCGCCGTCGAGCTGACCGGCGAGCGCTCGGTCGTGCGGACGAAGTGCGGCAACACGCGCGGCCTCTGCTTCGTCGGTTTGGGCCAGTGGACTGAGGCCGAGCGCGAGTTCCGCCTCGCCCTGCAGTCGGCGGAGGCGCGCGGCGACCGCTACTACGCGCGCCTCATCGCGCACAACCTCGGCACGCCGCCGGGCGTGCGCGGCGACTTCGGCGAGGCCCTGCGCTGGTACCGGCGGATGCTGCGCGAGGAGGGCTCGGGCGCGCCGCCCGTCCCGCGCGAGGCGGTCGCGCACCTCAACATCGCGCGCTGCCGCGTCCACATGGGCGACTTCGCCGCCTGCGAAAGCCACCTCGACCGCGCGCTCGAAATCTGCCAGCTCTTCAACCTCTCGGCGCTGCGCGGCGAAATCTTCGAGTGCTACGGCAACCTCTACTACGAGCAGCGCGAGGCGGCGCGCGCCGTCGAGTTCTACGACCGCGCCGAGCGCGTCTACGACGAGGCGGGCGTCGAGGTGACGCGCACCGAGCTGCTCGAAGAGCGCGGGCTGCTCGCGCTCCAGCTCGGAGACCTTCAGCAGGCGCGCTCCTTGCTCGACCGCCTCGTCGAAGGCCGCGCGCACGACGAGATGGGCCGCCTGCGCGCCACGGTCGCGCGCGCCCGCGTGCTCATCGCGCAGGGCGAGTTCGAGGCGGCGCGCCGAGACCTCTCCCCCGCGCTCGAATACTTCCGCGCGCACGGCGTCTACTGCAACGAGGCGCCCGCGGCGATGCTGCTCGCCGTCTGCGAGCACGCCGCCGGTGACGAGCCGGCGGCGATGAACCACCTGCGGCGCGCGCTCGACCTCGCCGCGCGCTACGACTACGAGTACTGGCTCCGCGGCTGGGTGGCCGACTACCCGCAGGTCTTCTCTCCGCCCGAGGCGGCCGCGCTGCTGCCCGCCGACCTGCGCGAACAGCTTCCGGCGCGCGCGGCCTCCGCCGCCGCGGCGGCCTCTTCGTCGACGTCGCGCCCGGCGCTCGTCGTCGTGCCGCAGGCGCCGCCGGCCGACCTGACGATGCGGATGCTCGGCGCGGTCGAAATCTTCCGCGACCCAGTGCGCCCGCTCTCGCCCGACGCGTGGGTCACGCGGCGCGCGCGCGACATCCTCTGCTTCATCGCCTCGCGCCGACACCGCCGCGCCTCGAAGGACACGATCATCGACACCTTCTGGGGCGAGTCGGACTTCGGCTCGGTCGAGAAGAACTTTCACCCGACCATCTCGCACATACGCAAGGCGCTCAACAGCAACCAGCCTTTGAAGCAGAACTTCCTGCTCTACCGGGACGGCGACTATCAGCTGAACCCCGAGTTCTCTTACCGGATAGACACGGAGGAGTTCGAACGCCTCGTCGCGGAGGGCGACGCCGCGCGCCGCGCGCGCGACGCGGAAGGGTTCGTCAGGGCTTACGAGGAGGCGGCCTCGCTCTACCGCGGCGAGTTCATGCAAGGCAGTTACGACGAGTGGGTCGAGGAGCAGCGCTCGTACTGCCGCGAACAGTATCTGCGCATCTTAGAGCTGCTCGCGCAGACGGCGCAGAAGGCCGAGGACTGGGCGCGCTCGCAGACGCTCGCGCAGCGGATTCTGCGCGAAGACCCCTTCCGCGAGGACGTGTACTGCCACCTCATGCGCGCGCACGCCGCGCAGGGGAACCGCGTCGCCGTCCGCGAGCAGTACGAGACCTTGCGCAAGCTCCTGCGCAAGGAGCTGGGCGTCGAGCCTGCGGCCGAGACGCAGAAAGTCTACAGGGGACTGCTCGGGTAGCCGTCGGCCTTTAGCCGTTAGCTTTGAGCCGGCCCGAAAGCTAAGAGCCGACGGCTTGCCAGAAATCGCGCAACTACGAAGAAAAAGTAAATCACAAGAAATCCGTAACAATTGAATTAAGAGGACGATGTACAAAAATACGGTCAATTTTTGGCGCGCTAACCTCGCTGGAAATACCTGCTCCCGACGCGGGCCTCGTCCCAGTTCGCGAGCCGGAAATCGTCGCAGCCCCAAAGCCCCGAAGATGTTTCGAGCCTCCACCCCGCAAGGATTCCGCCGGGCCGCCGCTCTGGCCCTCGTGGTCGCACTCTGCGCGCTGCCCGCGCGTGCCGGCCTCATCATCTACGGCACGCAGGGCGTCGTGATGACCGGCGCCGACGGCATCTACTACGACAACGTCTCCGGCCTTTCGCTCTACGGCGCCGACGCGCTCACGTACAAGGTCAACGGCATCTACGCCACGACGCCGACCGACGGCGTCGTCATGACGGGCGCGGACGGCGGCCCCGTCGCGACCGTGGACGGCGTTAACTACACGGGCGCGAACTCCTACGGCATCACGCACGCCGACGGCGTCGTGATGACCGGCGCGGACGGCGTGACTCTGACCGGCCCGAACGGCGTCGTCATGACCGGCGCCGACGGCACGACCTGGACGGTCAATTCGGTCGTCGTCAGGCAGGCGAACGGCGTGGTGATGACCGGCGCCGACGGCGTTGTGATGACCGGCGCGGACGGCGTCGTGATGACCGGGGCCGACTCCCTGCGCGCGGTGGGCGCGGACGGCGTCGTGATGACCGGGGCCGACCAGGTGCGCTTCGACGGCGCGTCCCAGATCATCGCGACGAAGACGGACGGGACGGTCTTCTCCGCGCCGACGAACGGCGTGGTGATGACCGGAGCCGACGGCGTCGTAATGACGGGCGCGGACGGCGTGGTGATGACCGGCGCGGACGGCTTCCGCCTTTTGGGCGTGGACGGCTTCGCCCCGGGCCTGGCCGTCCCCGTCGAGCACAGGGTCGGGCTGATGAGCTTCGACCCGGAGCTGGCGAAGCGGCTCGACGCCTTGACCGACGACAGCAACGTCAACGCGGCCGTCGTCTACCACCGCCCCGTCACCGACGCGGACATCGCAGACCTCAAGGCCATCGGCGTCCGCGGCGGCACGCGCTTCCAGTCGCTGCCCGTCGTCGTCCTGACGGCTTCGAAGTATCAAATCTTCCAGATCAGCAGGTTCCCGGCCGTGCGCTACGTGACGCATGAGCGCACGCTCCAGTGGAACGTCGACAACAGCCGCACGCAGACCGGCCTCGTGCGCGAGCGCCAGGACGCAGACCTCAAGCGCGTCAGCGGCAACAACTCGCTCCAGGGCAACGGCGTCGTCGTCGCGGTGCTCGACACCGGACTCGACTCGACGCACCCGGACATCTCGAAGAACGTCCTGCGCAACGTCAAGCTGGCGGACGCGCAGGGCGCGAACCTCCTGGACTTCCTGCCGCCGTCCAACGTCGACAAGCTGCCGGACACGGATCAGTTGAGCGGCCACGGCACCTTCGTCGGCGGCATCATCGCCGGCACGGGCGCCAGCTCCGCCGGCAAGTACGCGGGCTACGCGCCGAAGGCGAAGCTGGTCGGACTCTCGGCCGGCGACTACTCGCTCTTCAACGTGCTCGCGGGCTTCGACTACATCCTCTCGCACCCCGAGCTGAACATACGCGTCGTCAACTGCAGCTTCTCGGCCAACACGACCTACGACGAGAACGACCCCGTCAACGTCGCGACCCGCCTGCTCTACGAGCGCGGCGTGAGCGTCGTCTTCTCGGCCGGGAACGCGGGGCCGGGGATGCACACGCTCAACCCTTACGCGGCCGCGCCGTGGGTCATCTCGGTCGGCGCCCTGGACGAGCGCGGGCGACTCGCCGACTACTCTTCGCGCGGCGACTTCGGCAGCCGCAACTTCCGCCCGACGCTCTCGGCGCCGGGGACGAGCGTCGTTAGTTTGCGCGCCTCGGGCACGAACCTGACGGGGACGACCGGCCTGCCGGCCGACGCGCAGGGACTCTCGGTGAGTGAGCTTCCGTACTACACGACGGCCTCGGGCACTTCGTTCAGCGCGCCGGCCGTGGCGGGCACCATCGCCTTGATGCTCGGCGCAGACCCGACGCTCACGCCCGCGCGCGTGCGCGACATACTCCAGCGGACGGCGACGCCGATGCCGCCCTACTACCAGCACGAGGTGGGCGCGGGCGCTCTGAACACGCACGCCGCCGCCCTGCAGTCGGCCTTCCCGGGGCGCGAGATCGGACTCTTCCGCTCGGTCATCAACCGCGGGCAGGTGCGTTTCGTCAAAGACCCCGCGCAGCTCTTCTCGGGGACGGTCAACCCGGGCGGCGCGGCCGAGGTCTCGTTGAGCGTGCCGGCCGACGCCGTCTACGCCTCGACCGACGTGGCGTGGGGGCCTTTCATCTCGCCGAACGACCTCGGGCTGATGACGTTCGACCCGTCGGGCCAGATCGCCGGGCAGTCGAACTACCTGAACCTGCCGGGCCTGACGGGCAAGCACGAGCGGACGCTCGTCTCGCTGCCGGTGCAGGGCACCTGGCGCGCGCGCGTGTCGAACACGCTGGCGGCCGTCGCGACGCCGCAGCAGTTCTCGGGGGTCTTCGAGACGGCGCGCGCCGAGTACGCGCCGATGGCAGACCTCACGGGACTCGACGCCTACACGGTCTTCAACATCCGGCGCGCGGTGGCGGCGCTGGCGATGTGGCCTTACGCCGACGGGCTCTTCCGGCCGAAGGCGACCGTCTCGCGGGCGGAGATGGCCGAGGCGATGGTCGCGGGCGCGCGCATCCCGCAGTACGTGCCGAACACGCCCTCCTTCGTGGACGTGCAGGACACGACGACGATGAACTTCGCGGAGGCCGCGCAGACGCTCTTCCCGGACGCCCCGCGCGGCGGCGCGTTCCGGCCGGACGACCGCGCGACGCGGCTGACGGCGGCCGTCGTGCTCGTGCGCGCCGCGGGGCTGCGGGCGGAGGCCGAGTCGAAGGCGGGCGCGTTCCTGCCCTACACGGACTCGGCGTCGATCCCTTACGATCTGCGCGGCTACGTGCAGGTCGCCGTCAGCTACGGGCTGATGAGTTCGCCCGCGCAGTTCAACCCGACGGCACCCATCACCCGCGCCGAACTCGCGCGCGGCGTCTCGACTATCCTCCAGCTCAACACGCAGTAGGGTTTGATTTAACCACAGAGACACAGAGACACAGCCCGTTGAGCGTTCCTCTTCGGGCTGTGTCTCTGTGTCTCTGTGGTTAAAATCTTATCTGGTTTATGCTGGGAGAAATTCTAATCCGGGAGTGTGGGCGATTATGGACTGGCGAGTTTTCATGACGACGTTCGCGACGATCTTCCTGGCGGAGATGGGCGACAAGACGCAGCTGGCGGCGATGACGATGGCCGCCGAGACGAAGAAGCCGCTCACGGTCTTCGTCTCGGCATCGCTGGCGCTGGTCTGCGTCTCGGCGCTCGGGGTCGCCGTCGGCGGCCTGCTCGGACACTACCTGCCGCTCGAATGGATCAGGCGCGTCGCCGCCCTCGGCTTCATCACCATCGGCGTCCTCATCCTGCTGAACAAATTCTGAAAGGGTATTGGGTGTTGGGTGCTGGGTTTGATTTCTTCCCAGCACCCAGCACCCAGCACCTAACTTGCCGTGGAGGCGGGGCGAAGGGTAAGCTTTGCGCGAGCGATGCTGAAGAACCTCAGGGGCGTGTTGGCGAGGCTGCTGCTGGCGGCCGCGCTCGTCTGCGCTTCGGCGGCGTTTAGCCTGGCCGTGCCGCGCGCGGGCGGCGCCGGCTCCTGCGCGATGAGCCGCATGCACGACTGCTGCGAGCGCTCCGCGCGCAAGGCCGCTGAGGCGCCGCGCCTCCTGCCCGTGCGGCTCTGCTGCGTCACGAACACGCCGCAGCCCGCGCCGGCCGGGACGAACTACAACTCGCAGCCCGCGCCCGGCGCCGCCACCGAGCCGCGCCCCGCCGCCGCGGCCGCAGCGCCCGCGCACGTCACGCCCCGGGCGCCGACACAACCGCCAGCCTTCAGCCCGACGCACTCGCCGCCCGCGTACATACGCCACGCCTCATTCCTGATCTAGACACCCTTTAAGGCCGCAGTGTGTCCGCACGCGGCCTGTCCCCATCCCCAAAAACAGACGGCGACGTTTGAGCGCGGCCGTGCGCCTTTGAGCGCAGGCGGCCCGTTTGCCATGAACTAATGACGGAGGAATTTTAGAGTGAGAAAGATATTCAAGACGACGGCCGCGCTCTTCCTGCTCGCCGCGCTCGCGGCCTGCGGCTCGGGCGGCGCGGGCGACAGGGAGATTAAGAGCGGCCAGGTCGGCGCGCTGACGGTGACGCTCGCCAACGCGGACGGCGTGCTCCGCCACGGCGAGCAGGAGCTGAACGTCATCTTCAAGGACGCCTCGGGCAAGACGCAGGACGTGGGCTCGGCCTCGCTCAACTTCTACATGCCGGCGATGGGCGCGATGGCGGCGATGAACGACGCGGCCACGCTCACGACCACGCAGACGCCCGGCGTCTACCGCGCCAAGGTCAACCTCCAGATGGCCGGCGAGTGGCAGGCCCAGCTCGCCTACGAAGGCCCCGCCGGCGCGGGCAAGGGCTCGTTTCCGGTGACGGCTCAGTGAAGAAAGTAGGCGGTAGGCAGACGGCAGTAGGCAGTTGAAGTCCTTTAAGTCGAAGACCTCGGGTTAATCTTTCAACCGCCGTCACGCGGAACTTACTGCCTACTGCCGTCTGCCTACTGCCTACTGATTTTATGATTTCCAAGCTCATCGAACTCTCCCTGCGCAACCGCGCGCTCGTCGTCGCCCTGTATCTGGGGCTGGCGGGGTGGGGCTACTGGGCGCTTTTGGCGACGCCGATTGACGCGATACCCGATTTGTCGGACAACCAGGTCATCGTCTTCACGGACTGGCCGGGCCGCTCGCCGCAGGAGGTCGAGGATCAGGTCACGTACCCGCTCGTCACCAACCTGCAAGGCTTGGCCGGCGTGCGCGTGGTGCGCGCCTCCTCGGCCTTCAGCTTCTCGATGGTCAACGTCATCTTCGAGGACGGCGTCGACCTCTACTGGGCCAGGACGCGCGTGCTGGAGCGCCTGAACCTCGTCGCGGCGCAGTTGCCGCAGGGCGTGACGCCCACGCTCGGGCCGGACGCGACCGGCGTGGGGCAGGTCTTCTGGTACACCTTAGAGAGCGAACGGATGTCGGCGCGCGACCTGCGGACTTTGCAGGACTGGTTCGTGCGCTACCAGTTGAACTCGGTGCCGGGCGTGGCCGAGGTCGCTTCGGTCGGCGGCTACGTGCAGCAGTATCAGGTGGACGTTGACCCGAATCGCCTGCGCGCGTACGGGCTGCCGCTCTCGACGGTGGTCGAGGCGGTCGAGCGCTCGAACACGAACGTCGGCGGGAACGTCGTCGAGCAGGCGGGGCAGTGGGCGGTCGTGCGCGGCATCGGGCTGATTGAATCGACGGCGGACGTCGAGAACATCGTGCTCGGCGCGCAGGCGGGGACGCCCGTCTACGTGAAGAACGTGGCGGAGGTGAAGCTGGGGAACGCCTTCCGCACGGGCGCGCTCGACAAGAACGGCAGGGAGGCGGTGGGCGGCGTGGTCGTCGCGCGCTACGGCGTGAACACGCTCGAAGTCATCGAGGGCGTGAAGCGCCGGCTCGAAGAGCTGAAGCCGGGTCTGCCCGAGGGCGTCCGCGTCGTCCCCTTCTACGACCGCACGCAGCTCATCCTGCGCGCGACCGACACCCTGAAGCGCGCGCTGATAGAGGAATTGATACTCGTCACGCTCGCGCACATCGTCTTCCTCGCGCACTTCCGCTCGATCCTCATCGTGACGATTCCTCTGCCGCTCGCGGTGCTCGTCAGCTTCCTCTTCATGAAGTATTTGGGGCTAAGCTCGAACCTGATGTCTCTGTCGGGCATCGCCATCGCCATCGGCGTGCTGGTCGACGCGGGCATCGTTGTGACCGAGAACGCGTTCCGTTTTATCGAGAAGCGGAACATCGACCCGAAAGACCGCCCGGCCGTGTGGCAGGCGGTGCTCGATTCGACGCGGCTCGTGGGCCGCCCCGTCTTCTTCTCGATGGCGATCATCATCCTCGCCTTCGTGCCGGTCTTCGCGCTGACGGGGCAGGAGGGGAAGCTCTTCCACCCGCTCGCCTTCACCAAGACGTTCGCGATGGTCGGCGCGACCGTCATCGCCGTTACGCTCGTCCCCGTCCTCTGCACCTTCCTCCTCGGCGGCAAGTTCCACCCCGAGCAGTCGAACCCGGTGATGCGTTTCCTGGGCGCGCTCTACCGGCCGGTGCTCGGCCTGGCCCTGAGCCATCGCGTCGTCACGGTGGGTCTCGCGGCCCTGCTCTTCGCGGGCGCGGTGCTGCTCGCGAGCGGCATCGGCAAAGAGTTCATGCCGCCTTTGAACGAGGGCGACCTGATGTTCATGCCGGTCACAGACCCGGCCATCTCCATCGACGAGGCCCTGCGCATCACGAGCCGGCAGGACGAGATTTTGAAGTCGTACCCCGAGGTCGAGTGGGCCGTCGGCAAGGCCGGGCGCGCCGAGACTTCGACCGACCCCTCGCCCGTGAACATGACCGAGACCATCGTCCACCTCAAGCCGCAGGGGCAGTGGCGCGAAGGGGTGACGCGCGAACGCATCGTGTCGGAGCTGGACGCGGCGCTCAAGATGCCGGGCGTGACGAACATCTGGACGCAGCCGATCATCAACCGCATCGACATGCTCTCGACCGGCATCCGCTCGCAGGTCGGCGTCAAGGTCTTCGGCCACGACCTCGAGACGCTCGAAGAACTCTCGCGCCGCGTCGCGGACGTTGTGCGCGCGGTGCCCGGCGCTTCCGACGTCTACCCCGAGCAGATCGGCGGCTCGCCCTACGTGGACATCAAGGTCAACCGCACGGCCGCCGCGCGCTACGGCATCGACGTCGGGCTGATACAGACGGCCGTCGAGCGCGGCATCGGCGAGACGAACCTCTCCGTCACCATCGAAGGCCGCCGGCGCTTCCCCGTCCGCGTCCGCTACGCGCCCGAGTTCCGGCAGAGCCCCGAAGCCATCGCGCAACTGCCCGTCACCTCGCCCGCGGGCGTCCCCGTGCCCTTAGGACAACTGGCGACCATCACGACCGTCGAAGGGCCGACGATGATTTCGAGCGAGAACGGACTCTTGCGCGGCACGGTGCTCCTGAACGTGCGGGGGCGCGACGTGGGCGGCTTCGTGGACGAGGCGAAGCAGGCCGTCGTGCGGCAGGTGCAGATGCCGGCCGGCTACTACGTCCAGTGGAGCGGCCAGTACGAGAACCAGCAGCGCGCGCGCGACCGTCTGCTGATAGTCGTCCCCGTCGTGCTCGTCATCATCTTCGGCCTGCTCTACCTGACCTACGGGTCGGCGGTCGAGGCGGCGCACGTGCTGTTGGCGGTGCCCTTCGCTTTGACGGGCGGCGTCTACCTGCTCTGGGCGACGGGCTTCAACTTCTCGGTCGCGGTCTGGGTCGGCTTCATCGCGCTCTTCGGGACGGCGGTACAGACGGGCGTCGTGATGGTCATCTACCTGGAAGAGGCGGTCGAGCGCAAGCGGCGGGAGTTAGGCGGGCTGACCCCCGAGACTTTGAGAGAGGCCGTGACCGAGGGCGCGCTGCTGCGCCTGCGGCCGAAGGTGATGACTGTCTCGACCGTGGTCGCGGGGCTGCTGCCCATCATGTGGTCGACGAGCGCCGGGTCTGAGGTGATGAAGCCCCTGGCGACGCCCGTCCTCGGCGGCATGGTGTCGAGCCTTTTGCACGTGCTCGTCGTCACCCCGGTCATCTTCTACTGGCTGCGGGAAAGAGAGTTGAAGAAGGAGCTACGCGCACTGTCGCAAGCCGTGCCGGAAGAGGTCGGGCCTTAAAGCTGGGAGCGCGGGCACCCTACAGCCCGCATGAGCGCGTGAGCGCGAAAGCCGTGAGACGTTATGTCTCAACGTTGAGAAGAAAAGTGAGACGGTCGGCGTGCTGACGCACGCTGGCGGGCAGGGATGCCCGCGCTCCCAGCGAGGGGAGGCGTTTTGAAGATGAATGTAAAGGGAAGTTATTCGAAATTGATGGCGCTGCTCGTACTCGTCCTGTCGTCGAGCGTCGCAGCGCAGACGGCGACGGACGTGCCGGTCGATGACGATAGAAAGCCGCGCGCGGACGAGGCGGCCGTGCGGCTCTACTTCGACCCGGCGGGCGGGGTGACGGCGGACGAGGCGGTCGCGCGTGCGCTCGCTTCGAACGGCGAGCTGCTCGCCCTGCGCAAGGAGGTCGAGGCCGCGCGCGCGCTCGTCCGGCAGGCCGGCTACCGCGCCAACCCGCGCCTCGACGTGTCGGGGACGAAGGCCGTCACGACGCCCGACCACCAGTTGATGGTCGAAGGCATGCTGCCCCTGGAACTCGGCGGGCGGCGCGCGGCGCGCGTGCGCGTGGCCGAGAGCGAGGTCGAAGTACGCGAAGCCGTGCTCGCAGACCGCGAGCGCATGCTGGCCGCCGAGGTGCGCTCGAAGTTCGGCGAGGCCCTGGCCTCCATCCTCAAGCTCGGCGTCACGGAAGACCTGCTGGACAACAGCCAGCGCGGCTACCGCCTCGTCGTCGCGCGCGTGCTCGAAGGGCGCACCGCGCCGCTCGAACAGAACCAAGTGCTCGTCGAGGTCAACCGCCTCCGCTCGATGCGCGAGGCCGAGCGTGGCAAGACGGAAGTCGCGCTGCTTGAGCTGCGCAACCTCCTGGGCGCAGACCCTTCAGAGGCTTTGAAGCTGCGCGGCGACTTCGACGGACTGATAGACCCTCTGCCCGCGACCGCCGACGCGACCGCGCGCGCCCTCGACTCCCGCCCGGACGTCCGCGCCGCGCGCGCGACGGAAGCGCTCGCCGAGTCGCGCGTCGAAGAGGTGCGCGCCGCCGGCCGCGCCGACGCCGAAGTGCGCGCCGGCTACCAGCGCATGCGCTCGGGCTACATGCTCAACGGCATCGACGGGCGCGGCGCGCTCAGGCCCATCGACGACACTTTCAACTCCGTCACCTTCGGCGTCTCCGTCACGCTCCCCTTGCGCGACAAGAACCTCGGCGCGATTGAGGCGGCCGCGGCCGAGCTCGAAGCCGCGAAGCGCCGGCGCGAGTTCCTCGAGCTGACCGTGCGGCGCGAGGTGGCCTCGGCCTACGCGGCTTACGAGGCGGCGGCGCGCGCCTCAGAGATTTACCGCGTCGGCGTGCGCGGCCAGGCCGGGCAGAACCTGACGGTCATCCGCAAGACCTACGAGCTGGGCGCGAAGACGCTCCTCGACTACATCGCCGAGCAGCGCCGCTACATCGAGCTCGAGAACGACTACGTCAACTCGCTCCTCGAAACATACCTCGCGCGCGTCCGCGTCGCGAGTGCCGCGGCCCTGGCGGAAGCCCGACCGTGAGGGAGGGCGTACGTCTAACTCTGCTTGAGTTGTGATGGAAGACCGACGCCCTCCCTCACGGTCGGGCTTCCGCCTCGGAGAGAAGATGGAAGAGAATCAAGACAAGTCAGAGCTGGTAGAAGTGACGACGACGCGACGTTCGGGCACGGCGACTCTCCTCGTCGTCGCCTTCTTCGCGCTGGCGGCCGCGGCGCTCCTGTTCTGGTGGCTCAACCGTCCGGGCGGCACGGCGGGCCGCGTCGTCACGGCGCCGCGCAACGTCAACTTCGGGCAGGCGGACGCGGGCGCGTCCACAAACGGCACGGCCCAGCCCGGCGAGGCGACGCTCAACGTCGCGCCCGACGTGGCGGCGCGCGCGGGCGTTAAAGTCGAGGCCGTCGGCGAACAGCTCGCGCCCGAGGCTTTGCAGCAGGCGGCGACGGGCGTCGTGCAGGCCAACGCGTACCGCTCGACGCCGGTCGTCTCCCTGGTCGGCGGGCGGCTCCTGCGCGTCTCGGCCGAGGCGGGGCAGGAGGTTCGGCGCGGACAGCAGGTGGCCGTCGTCTTCAGCGACGAACTGGCGTCGGCCGAGACGCGCTACCTCTCCGCGCAGGCGGAACTCGAAGAGCACCACAAGCACCACCACCGCACGCTCGAACTCGTCGAGATCGGCGCGGCCAGCCGCGAGGAGGCCGAGCAGTCCGTCTCGATGCTCAAGAAGGCCGAGGCCGAAGTCGCCGCCGAGCGCCAGAAGCTCCTCCTACTCGGCCTCACGCCGCAGAGCGTCGCGGCTTTGCAAAGCCCCGCGCAGGTCAGCTCCGAACTCTCCCTGCCCGCGCCCGCGGGCGGCACGGTCATCAGCCGCGCGGCCAACCCCGGCGAAGTCGTCGAGGCCAACAAGGAGCTGTTGCGCGTCGCAGACCTCTCGAACGTCTGGGTCGTCGGGCAGGTCTTCGAGCGCGACCTCGCGCGCGTGCGCGTCGGGAGCGGCGCGAGCGTGACGAGCGAGGCCTACCCGGGCCGCGTCTGGCGCGGGCACGTCACCTACGTAGACCCGCAGCTCGACCCCTCGACGCGCACGGCGCAGGTGCGCGTCGAGCTGGCGAACCCCGGGCAGGCGCTCAAGCTCGGCATGTACGTCAACGTCGGCTTCGGCGCTTTGGACACGGCCGAGGCGACGGCGCCGACCGTCCCGGCCTCATCCGTGCAGACAATCGGCGGCCGCACGTTCGTCTTCCTCGCCACCTCGGACGCGGGCACGTACGTCATGCGCCCCGTCCGCCTCGGCCCCGAAGCGGGCGGACGCTACCCCGTCCTCGAAGGCCTGCACGTCGGCGACCGCGTAGTCACCGAGGGCAGCTTCATGTTGAGAGCCGAGTGGCTCAAGCTCCACCCGGAGTGAAAGGATGAAGGATGAAGGATGAAGGATGAAGGTGATGCGGTCTGCATTCCCTTCATCCTTCATCCTTCATCCTTCATCCTTCCGACGCGTTGCCCCCGGGGCGGGATTGGAGTAGGCTCTTCGCCACACAACTCCCCGGACGGCCGTCACCCACGTGCCGACCGCCCGCCGTTAGTCAGACTCCTGCCGTAGACCGAGGAAGGATATTTCCGTGTCACAGAATCAAGCGCACAAGTGGGTGTACCTCTTCGAAGAGGGCGACGGCGGCGCGCGCGCGCTGCTCGGCGGCAAGGGCGCGGGGCTTGCGGACATGACCCGCGCGGGACTCCCCGTCCCGCCCGGCTTCATCGTCACGACCGAGGTGTGCAACGCCTATTACACGAACGGGAAGAACTTTCCCGAAGGGATGTGGGAGCAGGTCATCGACGGCCTGCGCGCCGTCGAGGCCAAGACGGGCAAGAAGTTCGGCGACCCCGAGAACCCCCTGCTCGTCTCCGTCCGCTCCGGCGCGCCCTTCTCGATGCCGGGCATGATGGACACCGTCCTCAACCTGGGGTTGAACGAGCAGACCGTTCAGGGCCTGGCGACGCAGACCGGCGATTTGAGATTCGCGCTCGACGCATACCGCCGCTTCGCCACGCTCTTCGGCGAGATCGTGATGGGCGTCGCGCACGAGAAGTTCGAGCGCGTGATGGAGCGCTACAAGGCGCAGACCGAGGGCGGGCGCGACACGGACTTGAGCTCCGAGCAGCTCCGCGACATCATCGCGGCGCAGAAGCAGATCATCTTCGCCGACCAGTCGGGCCTCGCGATTCCGGAAGACCCTTACGAGCAGTTGCGCGTCGCCATCGCCGCCGTCTTCAACTCGTGGATGGGGCGGCGCGCGTGCGACTACCGCAAGGTCAACCGCATCCCCGATGACCTCGGCACCGCCGTCAACGTGCAGGCGATGGTCTTCGGCAACATGGGCGCCGACTCGGGCACGGGCGTCGCGTTCACGCGCAACCCCTCGACCGGCGAGAGGAAGCTCTACGGCGAATACCTCCTCAACGCGCAGGGCGAGGACGTGGTGGCGGGCATCCGCACGCCGAACGCGATCAGCCAGCTCCAGGAGGAGCTGCCCGACGTCTACAAGCAGTTCGAAGAGATCACGGCGCTGCTCGAAAAGCACTACCACGACATGCAGGACGTGGAGTTCACCATCGAGCGCGGCAGGCTCTGGATGCTCCAGACGCGCACGGGCAAGCGCACGGGCGCGGCCGCGGTCAAGGTGGCCGTCGACATGGTGCACGAAGGCGTGATCGACAAGGCGACGGCCGTCCGCCGCGTCACGCCCGAGCAGCTCGACCAGCTCCTGCACCCGACCGTCGACCCGCAGACCGACGCCAAGGTCGTCGCCCGCGGCCTCCCCGCCAGCCCCGGCGCCGCGCAGGGCAAGGTCGTCTTCGACCCGGACGAGGCCGAGGAACTCGCCCGCGACGGCGAGAAGGTCGTCCTCGTCCGGCAGGAGACCAGCCCCGACGACTTCCACGGCATGGTCGCCGCCCAGGCCATCGTCACCGCCCGAGGGGGGATGACTTCGCACGCAGCCGTAGTAGCGCGCGGGATGGGGAAGTCTTGCGTGTGCGGGGCGAGCGTCTTGAACATCGACTACAGCCAGCAGCAGTTCAACGTCAACGGGACGACCGTGACGAAGGGCGAGTGGATTACGGTCGACGGCTCGACGGGGAGGGTCTTCCTCGGGCAGGTGCCGACCGTGCAGCCGAAGCTCGACGCGGACTTCGGGGAGCTGATGAGCTGGGCCGACGAGTTCAGGCGCTTGCGCGTGCGCGCGAACTCCGACACGCCGCACGACTCGCAGGTCGCGCGCGAGTTCGGCGCGGAGGGCATCGGGCTGTGCCGCACCGAGCACATGTTCTTCGGCGAGGGGCGCCTCGCGGCGATGCGCGAGATGATCCTGGCCGACGGCAAGGGCGCGCGCGAGAAGGCGCTCGAAAAACTCCTGCCGCTCCAGAAGAACGACTTCATCGGCATCTTCCGCGCGATGAAGGGGCTGCCCGTCACCATCCGCCTGCTCGACCCGCCGCTCCACGAGTTCCTGCCGCGGCGCGAGGAGCTGATCTTCGAGCTGTCCGAGCTGAAGCTCCAGGTGCGCCGCGCCGAGAGCTTCAGGGAGACCGACCGGCTGCTCGACCAGATCGACGAGAAGCGCAAGCTGCTCCACCAGGTCGAGCGGCTGCACGAGGCGAACCCGATGCTCGGCCACCGCGGCTGCCGGCTGGGGATGATGTACCCGGAGGTCACGCGCATGCAGGCGCGCGCCATCTTCGAGGCCGCGTGCCAGTTGAAGGGCGAGGGGGTCGAGGTCGCGCCCGAGATCATGGTGCCGCTCGTCTCGGTCTCGGAGGAGTTGAAGCGGCAGCGCGAGATCATCGGGGAGGTGGCCGCCGAGGTCTTGGGCGAGAACGGCATGACGCTCGACTACACCATCGGCACGATGATCGAGCTGCCGCGCGCGGCGCTCACGGCCGACCGCATCGCCGAGCACGCCGACTTCTTCTCGTTCGGCACGAACGACCTGACGCAGACGACCTACGGGCTGTCGCGCGACGACTCGGGCCGCTTCCTCTCGGCCTACGTCGAGACGAAGGTCATCCCCGACGACCCGTTCCAGGTCTTAGACCGCGAGGGCGTCGGGCAGCTGGTGAAGATGGGGACGGAGCTGGGGCGGTCGGTCAAGGCGAACCTCAAGGTCGGCATCTGCGGCGAGCACGGCGGCGAGCCGCGCTCCATCGCCTTCTGCCACCTGACGGGCCTCGACTACGTCTCCTGCTCGCCCTTCCGCGTCCCCGTCGCCCGCCTCGCCGCCGCGCAGGCCGCGCTGGAGCTGGAGGGCGGCGCGGTGCAGGCGGACAAGTAGGGGTGTTGGGTGCTGGTGCTGGGTGTTAGGTGTTGGGTTTTGGTTTTACCCAGCACCCAGCACCCAACACCCAAAACCTTTTCCTTCACACCTTCTCCACAATTCAGAGAGTCGGCGGGTGTTATATTAGGGGCACACGCTTACTCTTTATGACTCTGCTGCTGTTTCCGAAGCTCACGACCATCCTGCTCGTCGCCGCCGTCGGGACGGCGTCGGGCGTCATCGTCGTCTATCTCTTCTGGTGGGCCGTCTCGCGCTACAAGGTCTGGACGGCGCGGGAGCGGCCCCTGCGCGCGCGCAAGCTCTCGCTGTGGAGTGACCCCGGCGACGTGGGCCGCCTCGACTTCCGCGGCGGCTACGGCGGGCGCGGGCGCGAGCCGAAGCCCCCTTTCCGCTTCGTCGAGGAGCACGCGACGGGGTCGAACCCCTGCCTGAGCGTGCACGACGCGCGCGACCTGCGCTGGCGCGTGAAGTGGGGCGACGAGGTGAAGAGCGAGACGTTCGCGACGCGCCTCGCGTGGGCCGCCGGCTACCACGTCGAGGCCGCCTACTACGTCGCCGAGGGGCACATCCACGGAGCCGAGAATTTGGGGCGCGCGCGCACGTGCGTCGCGGAGGACTTCAGCTTCAGGGACGCGCGCTTCGAGCTGGACGAGGAGGGCGTGCGGAAACTCTTCGACGAGCACGGCTGGTCATGGGACGAGAATCCTTTCGTGGGCACGCGCGAGCTGGCGGGGCTGAAGGTGCTGCTGATGCTCGTCTCGAACTGGGACAACAAGGACGTGCGGGACGTGGCGCGCGGCTCGAACACGGCCATCTTCGAACACACGCTGCCGGACGGGAGTACGGAGGCGCGCTACCTCATCATCGACTGGGGCGCTTCGATGGGGAAGTCCGGGAGTCCTTTGACGCGCACCAAGTGGGACTGCGAAGGGTTCGCGTCGCAGAACGCAGACTTCGTACGCGGGGTAAAAGACGGCCTCGTCGAGTGGGGCTACACGGGGCAGCGGACGGACGAGGCGACCGAAGGAATCAGGGTCGGCGACGTGCGCTGGCTCTACTCCTACCTCGGCCGCGTCACCGACGGCCAACTGCGCGAGGGGCTCCTCGCGAGCGGCGCCACGCGCGAGGAGGCCGACTGCTTCACGCGCGCCCTGCGCGAACGCATCGCACAGCTCGGCCGCGTCGCGGAACTCGGCGGCGCCTCCGCCCCGCCCGCGGGCTGAAGGCGCCGCCGGGCCGCGCCCCTACTTGCCGCCGCCGGTCAGGACGTACTGGACGACGTAGCGGCGGAGCTTGTCGCGGTTCTGCCGGAGGTAGGCCGGGTGGTCTTCGGCGATGCCCTGGTCGGCGTGCGCGAGCAGGATGTAGGCTTCGAGCAGGCCCTCCTCGTCCAGCTTCTTTAGGCGCGCGAGCGAGGGGCTGAGCGTCTTGGCGACCTTCTTGTCGGAGGCGAGGGCGAGCACGCTCCGCAGCGCGTCGGCCTCTTCGGCGAGGCTGTGGCGGTAGACCTTCTCCTGCGGGAAGGTCTTGGCGAACTTCTCCTTGTGCCAGTCCGTGCGGGTCGTCCCGTAGGAGAGCCAGGCGAAGGAGCCGTCGTCCTTCCCGCCCAGCAGCGCGCCGGCGTCGAGGTTAATCTGCGCGTTACCCTTCTCGTCGAACTTGATGTCGGTCGGGATGTCGATGGCGGGGTGCGCGAGGCGCGTCTGCGTCGCCTGCGCCCACTGCGTCAGGCCGGAGACCGAGAACTTGTTGTAAGGCTCGGTGATGTAGGCCTCGACGTAGCGGTCGCGCGCCTGGTCGAACTTCCGCTGCTGCATGAGCGGCGTCGCCGAGTAGCGGTAGGCGGTCTCGCGGTACGGGTCGATCTCGATGGCCTTCTGGTACCAGACCTCCGCCTGCTGGAAGTCGCCGCGCTGCTTGTAGACGTCGCCCGAGAAGAGCGCCGCCATGTAGAGCTTCGGGTCGAGCCGGAGCGCCTGCTGGTAGTTCTTGAGCGCCTCGTCGAATTTGCCCTGCGAGAAGAAGCCCTCGGCCTCGCCCATCAGCCTGTCGGCCTCGGGGTTCTCGGAGAACTTGGCGCCGTCCGAGCCGTCGGGCGCCATGCTCTGGATGAGCGCGTCGATCACGGGCTCCTTGACGCCCAACGCCTTCGCCTTGACGAAGGCGGCGCGGGCGCGGACGCGCAGCGCCTTGCGGGCCGCCGGCTCCTTCGTGTTGTTCGCCTGGGCGATGAGGGCGAACCCGAGGTAGAACTGCGTCTGCGCGTCGTCGGGCTCGGCGGCCGCGATCTTCTCCAGCAGCGGCAGCGCCTCGGTGTACTTCGTCTCCTTCATCAGGGCGGAGGCCCTCTGCTTCAGCGCGTCGAGGTCTTCGCCGCCCTGCGCGTAGGCCGGCAGCGAGAGGGCGAGCAGGAGGAGGGCGAAGAGGAGGAGGCCGCGGGCGGCGGCGTGACGTGGTTGGGACATGACGACTCCTTAAAAGTTTTTCGTGCCGCAGGGAGGCGGCCGCCATTGTACAACAACGCGGAGGGGCCACGCCGCCGGTGCGGCGTGGCCCCCTTTGCTTTCGGCCGCGGGAGAGTTCAGTCGCCTTCGAGCGTCCAGTTCTTGCCGGCGTGGCAGACAGGGTCGGTCTTATATCGCTACTTCCACCGGGGGTTGGCGCTTCGGCGCTGACGCGCCTTCGCTGACCCCCGGCTAGTATCTTCATCCCCTGCGGGGATGTTCGCACATCCCTTCAGCCCCTCGACGGCAGGACGTAGACGAAGACGGCGACGTAGTGGCAGATGCTCCCGGCGAGGACGAAGAGGTGCCAGATGGCGTGGTGGTGCGGGATGCGCCTGGCGGTGAAGAAGAAGACGCCCGCCGTGTAGGTCAGCCCCCCGGCCGCGATCCACGCCAGCGCCCCCGGCGGCACGAGCGTCAGGATCGGCTTCACGGCCACGACGCACAGCCAACCCAGCAGCACGTAGGAAACGACGGCCAGCGGCCGGTAGCGTTCGCCGCAGACGACGCGGAAGACGATGCCCGCCAGCGCCAGGCCCCACACCAGCCCGAACAGAGTCCACCCCCAGGGGCCGCGCAAAGTGACGAGCGTGAAGGGCGTGTACGTCCCCGCGATGAGCAGGTAGATGCCGCAGTGGTCGAGCGCCTGGAAGAGGCTCTTCGCGCGCGGCCCGCGCGCCCCGTGGTAGAGCGTCGAGGCGAGGTAGAGCGCGACGAGCGAAGCGCCGTAGACCGCGCAGCTCGCGATGTGCCACGCGTCGCCGTGCGCGTACGCCAGCGCGACGAGCGCGACGAACCCGGCCACGCTCAGGGCCAGCCCCACCCCGTGCGTCGCGCAGTTCGCCACCTCCTCCGCGGTGAGACTCTCCTTCGCCGGCGACGACATGGGCAAACTCCTGCGGCTTCCGACCAAAAACCAGGGGGCGTGCGGGAGTCATTCTAACCCCCGCACGCCCCTTCGAAAAGCCGCCTCACAGCTTCTTACAGTCTGACGATCTTGGCGCAGCTCGTGCGGCGCTGGTCGCGCGAGAGCGCGTTGCGCGTGTCGACGATGACCTTGGAGAGCCTGCAGACGCGGTCGTAGTCCACGCCCGTGTGATCGGTGACGATGACGGCGCAGTCGGCCTGCCCGAGCGCCTCATCGGTCAGCTCGATGGAGTGCAGCGGCTCGCCCGAGCCTTGCGTGTGCGCGTCGTCGAAGCTGACTTCGCCGACGAAGGGGTCGTGGTAGACCACGTCGGCGCCCTTCGCGCGCAGGCGGTCGATGATGGAGAGCGCCGGGCTCTCGCGCACGTCGTCGATGTCCTTCTTGTAGGCGACGCCGAGCAGGAGCACGCGCGCGCCCTTCAAGGACTTCCGCTCGTCGTTGAGGGCGTCGGTGACGAGCGTGACGACGTGCTCGGGCATGCGGGAGTTGACCTCTTCGGCCAGCCCGATGAAGCGCGAGTCGAAGCCGTGCTGGCGCGCCTTCCACGAAAGGTAGTGCGGGTCGAGCGGGATGCAGTGGCCGCCGATGCCGGGGCCGGGGTAGAAGGCCATGAAGCCGAAGGGCTTGGTCGCCGCCGCGCGGATGACCTCCCAGGTGTCGATGCCGAGGTGGTAGCAGAGCCGCGCCATCTCGTTCGCCATGCCGATGTTGACGGCGCGGAACGTGTTCTCCAGGAGCTTCGCCGCCTCGGCCACGCGCGCCGAAGAGACCGCGTGCACCTCTTTGACAATCGTGCCGTAGAGCGCCGCGGCGACCTCGGTCGAGTCGTCGGTGCAGCCGCCGACGACCTTCGGGATGTTGTCGGTGTGGAACTGCGGGTTGCCGGGGTCGACGCGCTCGGGGCTGAAGGCGAGCAGGAAGTCCTCGTCGAGTTTAAGTCCGCCCTCCTCGAACATCGGCAGGAGCACCTCGTCGGTCGTCCCCGGGTAGGTCGTCGATTCGAGGATGACGAGTTGCCCGCGCCGCAGGCGCTTTTGGATCTGCTCGGCGGCGGCGAGGATGTAGGAGATGTCCGGCTCCTTCGTCTTCCGCAAGGGGGTCGGGACGCAGATGATGATGGCGTCGCAGTCCGAGAGCTCGTCGAAGTTGACGGTGGCGTGCAGCCGCTCGGCCTTGACCACCTCGGCCAGGGCCGCGGAGTGCACGTCGCCGATGTAACTTTCGCCCCGATTGATCAGCTCGGCCTTGCGGGCGTCCACCTCGAAGCCGACGGCGCGCAGGCCCTTGCGCGCGAACTCGACCGCCAGCGGCAGCCCCACGTAACCCAGACCGATGACGCCCACCCGAGCGCCCTTCGCCTCGACGAGGCGCTTGATTTCGTCTTTGACCATGTTCTTTTCCGGTTAGCTGTTCAGAATGCCTTCGACGGGATTTGCGCGTCGCACTGTCGTCGGCGTTGGCGGGAGTGCGCTAAGGAACTCGCCATATGAAAGACTAGGGAAGGCGCGGCGTGCCTGTCAAGCGTGCGCCGCGGCACATCGGCGCCCTCCCCGCTTGACAGCACGCGTCCGTACGTAAACACGCGCGCCGCCGGCAGACTTCGTTTCTTAACTGTTCACTCACTTCACCCACTCGTCCGTCACCGACGACTCGACCTTGACGGGGACGGCCTTGACGTACTCCTCGCCGGCCGCGCACATCGCCCCCTCGACGACGCGCGCGAACTCCTCGGCCTCGCTCTCCGGACACTCGACCACGATCTCGTCATGCACGACGTTGACGATCTGCGCGCCCGTCCCCTTCAAGCGGTCGTGCAGCAGCCTGAGCGCGCGCTTGATGATGTCGGCACTTGACCCTTGGACGGGGGCGTTCTTGCCGTTGCGTTGGGCGAGGGAGGTGGCTTGGCGGTCTTCGGGGTCGAAGTTGAAGCGGAAGAGGCGGCCCGCGACGGTGCGGGGGGCGGTGCGCTCGCGGACGGCCTTGAAGCCCGCGTCGCGCAGCCACGCGTCGAGGTCGCGGTAGGTGGCGAAGTAGCGCTTGAGGAGGTCTTCGGCCTCCGTCTCATTCAGGCCCGTCAGCAGCGCGAAGCGGCGCGCGCCGATGCCGTAGACCACGCCGAAGTTCAGGCGCTTGGCGAAGTCGCGCTGCTCCTTCGAGACCTCCTCCAGCTTCACGCCGAAGACCTGCGCCGCCGTCACGCGGTGCAAGTCCGCGCCCGTGCGGAACGCCTCCACGAACCCCGGGTCGTTCGTGAAGTCGGCGAGGATGCGCAGCTCGATCTGCGAGTAGTCGGCGTCGACCAGCTTCCGCCCCTCGGGCGCGCGGAAGCAGCGCCGCATGTCGAAGGCGTGGGGGACTTGCTGAACGTTAGGGTCAGTGCAGCTCATTCTCCCGGTGGGGGCGCCGATCTGGTGGAAGTGGGAGTGGATGCGGCCGGTCTGCGGGTTGATCGATTCGAGGAGCGTCTCGCCGAACTTGAGGGTCTTCTGGAGCGTGCGGTAGTCGAGGATGTTGCGGACGACCGCGTACTTGACGGCGAGCGGTTCGAGCTTCCAGTTGCGGGTGGAGTCGGGTATCTCCTCGCCCGCGGGCAGCACGCGCTTCAGGGCGCGCGTGAGCTGGACGTGCGAGTCGAGGTTGATGTTCGCGCGCGCGGGGCCGAAGAGAGACTGCTGCGCGGGCTCCTCGGCGAGTTCGTCCTGCAGGATTTCGTGCAGCTCGTCGCGCCGCTTCGCGATCTCCTTGAGCTTGGCGCGCCAGCATTCCTGTTCGAGGTAGACGCCGGCCAGCTCGAGCGCGGCGAGCGGGACGACGCACTCGAACTCGAGCTGCGCCGTGCGCGTCAGCGCGTTGGCGCGCAGGGCCTCGACGAGTTTGAGGCGCAGGGGGAGCATGACGGCCGCGTCGCGCGCGGCGTATTCGAGCTGCGCGGCCGAGAGCGCGCCGCCCCAGTCGCTCACCTGCTGCGTCTTGTCCACGGTCAGGTTGAGGTAGCGCTCGGAGACCGAGGCGAGCGAGTGGCGGTCTTCCTGCTCGCCGGCCGAGACGAGCTGGCTCGCGAGCAGCGTGTCGAACAGCCCCGCGCGCTCGACCTCGTTCCTGTTCTCCGCCCCCGAGTCGAACTCCCCGCACATCTCGACCCCGAGATAGTGCTGCACCCATTTCGCGTCAAACTTCGCGTTGTGCGCGCACTTGACGGGGCGGGTGGCGGCGAGGAGGCGGCGGAGGGGCGCGAGGTCTTCGCTCGTGCGCGCGCGCTCGCGGCGGGCGGCGTTGTCGCCTTCGCCGGTGAACCGGTCGAGGTCGATGAGGTAGGCGGGCTCGCCCGCCGCGGCGAACTGGACGAGGCGGACGCGCCCCTCGAAGGGCGAGAGGGAGGTCGTCTCGGTGTCGAAGCCGACCTCGGGCGCGCGCGCGAGGCGCTCGCACGCGGCGGCCAGCTCCCCCGGCGTCTCGACGAGTCTGTATTCGATCTCTTCCATCTGTCCTCTCTAAACCGGCACACCTCCGCGCCCCCCACCGCCGGCGCCTTCGGAAAAAGTGTGAGCCTGTAAGCTACCTGAAAAACGGGCGGCGCGCAAAAGGAAAGGATGAAGGCGGAAGGATGAAGGATGAAGTAGGAACAGTCTTCACTTCATCCTTCATCCTTCCGCCTTCATCCTTTCAAGGAAGGTAGACGTGCATGTGGTTGTTGTGGTCGAGGGTGGCGCGGACGAGGCCGGCGGAGACGAGCGTGGGGTCGTCGAAGTAGACGAGGGCCGAGGGGTTGACCTGCTTGATGAGCTTGACGAGTTCGGTCGTCAGCTCGCGCGAGTAGTTCGGGGCGTAGATGTTGGTCGGCTCCGGCTGGCCGTTGCTGGTGAGCGGCCAGATGTCCACCTCGCGCCCGTCCTGGTGGTCGCCGCCGTGGCCGGGGAAGTTGCCGCCGCCGCGCAGGCTGATGTCCGCGACGACGAGCTTCGATTCCGGGTGTCTCTTCTCCCACGCGGCGGCGATGGCGCGGATCAGCTCCACGAACTCGGGCCGGCCGTAGGCGTTCGCCGTCTGGCCGTTGAAGAGCACGTAGCCCGGCCCGTCGGCCGCGAGCTGCGCCGTGATGGCGGGGTCGTTGCCGCGGTTGGGCGGGCCGATGGGCTTGCGCGCGAGCGGCGTGCCGGCGTCGCGGCGCAGCGCGAAAGACTTCCGCAGCAGGGACTCGGCCGTCGCCGCGTCCTCACGACTTAAGGGGTAGTAGAGATTCTCGATGAAGGAGGCGTACTCCTCGTACTTGTCCGAGAGCGCGTCCGGGTCTTTGCTCAGCGCCTCCTCCCAGACGGCGAGCGCCTGCCGGTACTGCGCCTTCGCCTTCTCGCGCGCCGGGCGCATCGCCTCGTCGCGCGCCGCCTCCGAGCGCTCGGCCCCGCCCGCGGCCACGGCCTCGTCGTAGGCGGCCGCCGCCTGCTTCAGGTAGAGGTTGGCGAGGTCTTTGTAGACGTTCGCCGTGTTGAGCCGGAAGTAGCTGTCCTTCTGCGGGGCGGCGGCGGTGAGGATCGACGAGAGCAGCTCGAACTGCTCGACGGCCGCGTTGTAGTTGCGCCCGTCTTCGAGCGCGTGCGCGAGGCCGTCGAGCGTGCCGACCGAGTCCAGCCCGAGGCTGCCGTGAATCATGATCTCGGTCTGCAGGGCGGACTTGAAGAAGGCCGCCGCCTGGTCGTGCCGCTCCAGGCGGCTGTTCAGCTCGCCGAGGTTGTAGAAGACCCACGCGCGGTTCTCGTGCCCCTCGTCGTCGTTCGCCGTCATCGCGTAAAGCTCGTACAGCTCGCGCTCGGCCTCCGTCATCTGGTAGCTCTGGATGCTCTTGGCCGCGTTGCGGCTCTTCTGGAGTTTCTCCCGCGCGCGCTCGACGTTCTTCTGCGCCGTCTCGGCCCGCCGCTCGGCGACGACGGCGACGACCAGCGCCGCCATCGCGCCGAGGAAGACGACGCCGAGCACCACCGCGACGTAGCGCAGGCGGCGGGCGGCGCGCCTCTGCTCGGCCGCGTAAGTTTCGGCCTGCTCGCGCTCGCGCCGCTCGCGCTCGAGGGTCTCGCGGCGCTGCCGCTCGCGCTCCTCGCGCTCCTGCCCGCGCGCGCGGCGGCTCTCTTCGAGGAGCGACATCGCCGCGTCGTACTCCGGGTGGTAGCGCAGGCCCCACGCGCGGTTCGGGCTGTAACGCTCCTGCCAGCGGTTGACCCACCCGAGCGTCACGTCGTCCAAAAGTCCCGACTCGCCCGCGCGGTAGGCGGCCGCGGCCTCGGCCAGGCGGCGGTAGATGCGCGCCCCCTCGGCCTCGTCCCTGACCCACTCCTTGAGCCGGCCCCAGTTGCGGATAAGGCTCTCGTGCGCGATGTCGATGATCGTCTCGGGCTCGAGGTCGGCCCCCTCGGGCGGCATCAGGAACGTGCGCCCCTCCTGCCGGAAGACCTCGACGACCTTCGCGACCTCCTCCTCGGGCGCGTCCGCGATCTCGCAAATCTCCTTGAGCCGCGTGGGCCTTCGTATCTCGCGGTTGTCCGAGCCGCGCTCGGTCAGAGCCTTGAAGAGCAGCTCGGCGAGGCGGCGGCTGCGCTCGTCCGGCAGCTCGGCGTAGGCCTCGTCGGCGTGGCGCGAGAGCGCGTCCGCCATGCCGCCGATGGCCTCGTAGCAGCAGACGTCGATCTTCGCGCCGGCCGTGTGAACGCGCGCGTGCTCGTGCCCCTTCCGCCTCCACTCGTCCCACGTGCGCATGAGCGCGTGCTGAAGAATCGGAAGCTGGTCGGGGTTGTCGCCCACGTCGTTGAGCAGGCGGTTGATAAGCGGCTCGGTCATGCGCGCGCGCGCGACGCGCGTGGGGCCGACGATGGCGAAGCGGCGCTCGTCGCGCGTCATGCGCGGGATGAGGTACTGGCCCTCGTTGATGGCCTCTGGCAGGCCCTGGAACTGCGCGCAGTCGCCGAGGAAGTCCGAGCGCATGGTGAGGACGACGTAGACCGGCACCTCGCGCTGGCGCGCGGCTTCGAGCAGGAGCTTGACGAAGGCCGAGGCCTCGTCGTCGGCCTTCGCGGCGCGCGCCGCGCGGAAGCGGAACAGTTCCTCGAACTGGTCGACGACGACGAGCAGCTTCTCGTGGCCGAGCCGCGCCGCCCGCACGGCGTCCACCAGCCCGAGCGAGCCGCCGCGCAGCATCGCCTCGATGACGGCCTCGCGTTCTTCGAGGCGCAGGCCCGCGCCCGCGCCGCTCAGCACGCCGTCCTCGGCGAGCGCGCGCGCGAGGTTGCCGTGCGGGTCGTGGCCGGGGCGCGCCACCGCGACGCGCCAGCCCGCGCCCGCCCCCGCCATCATCCCCCCGCGCAGCGCGGGGAGGAGTCCCGCGCGCACGAGCGAGGACTTGCCGCTCCCGGAAGTGCCGACGACGGCGAGGAAGCGCGAGCGCTCGAGCCTTTCGAGCAGGGCGTCCGACTGCCCCTCGCGCCCGAAGAAGAGGCGGTACTCGTCCGTCTCGAACGGGCGAAGGCCGGGAAACGGGTTCGCCGTCCCCAGCGCGTCGAGAGTGATGCCCCCCAACGTCGTGGAAAATTCCCTCGTGCTCACGCCGTCTCTCCTTCGGCCTCGCGCACCGCCTGGACGAAGTCGCGCAGGTCTTCGGGGTTGAACCCGCTCAGGTTGTGTATGACGTAAGGCACCATGTGCGTGAGGAAGTCTTCCTTCACGTCGTCGGGCGGCTGGCCGACGAAGACCGCCGAGGCCGCCCAGTCCTGCTCGCGCCCGTAGCCGTACGCCTTCTCAAGGTCTTCGAGGTTCTTGCGCACCCACGGCTCGTCGCCACTGCCGAAGTAGATGAGCGCGGCGTCGCACTCGCGCAGGTTCTTCCGGTGGTACTCGGCCAGCCGCTCCGCGCCGGCCTCGCCTTCGAGCCAGGTGATGACCTCGAAGTTCTCTTTGAAGAGGTACTGCTTGATGGGGCGGACGAACTGCCGGTCGCGGTTCTCGCAGATGAGGTAGACCTGTTTGAGCTTCTTGCGTTGAGCACCGGCGGCCGACTTCGCCTCCTGGGCCTCCTGCGCCTTCGCCATCGCCAGGAGCTTCTCGACCGCGCGCGTCTTCAAGTCCTCGACGGTCGCCTGCAGGATTTCGGCGCCGGCCGTGGGGCTTTGATGAAGGGTCTCGACGAAGGCCTTCTGCCGGGCGTCGGTGATTTCGAGCGCGGGGGTGCCGAGTCCCGGCGGCGTCCAGACGATTCTCTGGAACGAGCCCTCGGCGGCGCCGCGCTCGGCCGCGAGCCGCTCCTGAATCTGCACGACCGAAGCCGCGTCGTCCTCGGGCGTCGAGCCGTAGCGCGGGCCGACCATGTGGACGGAGAGGCAGCAGCGCGCGAGGTCTGCGCGGACGGCCTCCTCGACCTTGAGCCGCTCGTCGAGCGGGAGGCGCTGCTCGGGCAGCACGCCGTAGCCGCGCTGCCGCAGCTCGTCGCGCACGTCCTCGCGCTCGCGCGAGAGGTCGCCGGTCGTCTCGGCCAGGTAGACGAACCGCGTGGGCGCGGCGGCGGCGGCCGCCTCCTCCTCGGGCGCGGCGGGCGCGTTCGTCGCGGGCGGCGCGTTAGTCGGAGTCGTCGGAGTCGCCGGAGTCGCCGGGGCGGGGGCGGGCGGGGCGGTCGCCGGCGCGGGCGTCCAGGGCGTCGCGGGCGTCCTGTGCTTCAGCTCGATGAGCGTCTGCTTGAGGTCGGCGACGAGGCGGCTGAGCGTGCGCCAGTACTGCTTGTCGTTCGGCGCGGGGCTGAACTCCGTGAGCACGCCGCTCGACTCGTCCTCGCCGTAGAACTGGTAGCCGATGAGGTTGCGGATCTGCACCGGCTCGCACTCGCGCAGGTGTTCGGGGATGGGCGTCTTGACCACCTTGAAGACGCGCGAGCGGAAGCCGGGCGAGCCGGGCAGTTGGCCCTGCTCCCGCATCGCCGCGTGGAACGTCTCCATCTCGCGGTTGCACCAGTCGGACTGCACGTAGCGCGGAGAGAGGACGGGCACGAGCAGCAGCGAGCGCGTGACGCCCGCGCCGATGGCGCCCGTCAGCTCGTCGTTGCCCTGCAGGCGGTGGCCGTCGCGCCAGATGCGCGGCTCGTAGCCGAGCGCCTGGGCGAGCAGCACCGACAGGCGCTCGTGCAGGAGGTCGATCCAGCCCCGCTCCTCGCCGAACGGGTTCAAGTCGTCGATGTGCGCGTAGCTGATGAAGAGGTCGTAGTCGTACTGCATGGCGCGAACGGGGGCCTTCTCCGCCTTCGGACTCGCTTGTGACTGAGGTACGGGAGTGAAACCCGGCATCCGGCTCGAAGGGCACGCCGGCGCGGCGACGGACGCTGTCAACGTAAGGCTGTATACAGCCTGCGCGGAGAGGCTGTCAACGGAGGAGATAAGAAAGCGCGGCCGACGGGGGCGCCATCTCCCCCCGTCGGCCGCGCGCAGTGCGTCGGTTTGGGCCGTGCGGCCCGGGCCGGCGCGCCTCAGCGGGTCACCGACTCGACCTTCGTGTTGACGACCTCGATCTCGACCTGCTTCGGCTTATCCTCCCCCTTGAACTTGAGGGCGACCGTGCGCGTCATCGCCGAAGAGGTCAGGCCGGCCGCGCGCAGCCCCGTCAGCCTGAGCGTCTTGTCGTCCACGGCCTCGAAGCCCACGTCGCGGCCGTTGAAGGTGGCGCCCTCGACGCCCTTCATCCCTTCGCCGAGGATGACGGCCTCGTCGGCGTCCACGGTCACGCGCTCCTTGGCCTTCGGCGGGTCGGGCTTCTTGGGGGCCTCGACGGGCGGGATGGCGACCAGCACCGAGCGCTCGCCGGGGCGCCGGATGAGGAGGTGCTTGAACGCCTTGAGCTGGCCGTCGTCCAGCTCGACGAGCTGGAGCGTGTCGCCGCTGTCCGGCCCGAGCGGCGAGGTGGTGACCGTGTCACCCGCAGGCGTCACGATGATCGCGCCGCCCAGCCGCTGGCCGTAGAGGAAGAATTTGCTCGTCTTCCCCTGCGCGACCAGCACCATGCGTTCGGCCTGGCTGTACGGCCGTGGGAGTCCGGCCACCGCCGCCGCGGTGCTGCACCCCTTGTCGGGGAAGAGCGTCTGCACGGTCACCTCCGGGTCGGAGATGAGCAGTGCTGTCGGCACCACGGCCGAGAAGTAGTCGCCCTTCTTCTGGAACGGCGCGTCCGGGTAGCCGAAGACGCGGTTCCCGACGACGAGGACGAGCGCCGGACTCGGGTTGAGCCAGTCGGCGTGCGTGACCTTCACGAGCTGCGGGTAGTTGACCTGGAAGGTCACGAGGCTGTTCGTCTCGTCCACGGCCGTGACCTGCGGCGTGCCGATGATCTGGAGCGCTTGGCCGCGCTCGGCACACGGCATCTCCGGGAAGATGAGCGGAACCTCGCTGCCGTCGTGCGCGACGAGGAAGGAGCGCTTGGTCGCGAGGTCGGAGAGGGAAGCGGTGAAGCGGACGCCTGAGTAGGTCTGCTTGAAGCGCGGCCCCTCGGCGAGAGTCGTCGAGCCGATGCGGACGTTGGTGCCGGGCAGGAAGCGCCCCGGAATCTTCACGAGCAACTGCCCGCCGCCGAGGTCTTCGAGGCTGTCCCGCGAGTTGAAGACCGACTCAATCCGCTTGGGCAGGAGCGGGAAGCGCGGGATTTCGAAGTCGCGCCTCTGCTCGCGGAACGAGTCGGCGATGACCTCCCTGGCGATGCCGCGCTTGCGGTCATACTTCCGCCAGTAGGTGCGGACGGTGACTTTGCCGATCTGGCCGCGCATGGCGTCGGCCGGCACGTCGAAGCCGAGCTGCACGAAGGTCTGCTTCAGCCCCGAGCGGACGTAGCGGCGCCCGAGGACGGGTCGGAACTGCCAGCGGAAGCCGGTGCGGGTCGCCGCCTCCGGCGTGAAGGTGGCGGCGATGGTGTCCTGATCCTGCACGAGGTAGTAGGTGCGCCGCCCGTGCAGGAAAGAGGCCGAGACGCCGATGAGCTGCGTGGCGACGCCGCCGCCGATGGAAGAACTCTTGTCGGTGATCTCGGCGACGTTGTAGGTCTTCTCGCGCGGGAGCAGCGCCGTCACGGCGGGCGGGTCGTTCGTCAGGGCCTCCCTGTCCTTCTCGACTTCGACCTCGACGACCGCGACCGCGTCCTTGTACCGTTCGTCCGACGTGATGCTGATGGGGAAGCCGAGCGTTATTTTCAGCTTCGGCATTACGGCGATTTTGCCGCCTCCCAAGGTCTGGACGAAGTGGCTTGAGAGGTCGCCGGTCAGCAGCAGGCGGAGGCCGTTGATCTCGGCCGTGAGCTGCGTCATCTCGTTGAGGATGTCGGAGGAGGAGACGGAGAAGCCGCTCGACGGGAGCGTCGTGGCCGGCGCGGGCGCCGTCGCCGGAGGCGGGTTGAACTGCGGCTGCGTCGTCTTCACGTCCTGGGTGCCGAGGTTGGTGATAGTCTCGACGGTGCTGTTCGTCGCGCCCGCCGCGGTCGTCGTCTTGACCTGCTCGGTCGGGAGCTTCGTCGTCGTCTCGACGCCGGGGACGGGTGCGCCCTGCACGTTCAGCCCGAAGGAGGAGAACTGCTGTGACGCGCCCGAGACCGCGCCGATGGCGCCGACGAGCCTCCCTTGGTCGAAGAGTTGGAGCGCCGCCAGCCGCGCTTCGGCCGCCTCAAGCATCTGCTGGAGGAGCGCGTCGTCGTAGACCTTGGGCTCGCCGACGCTGATGCCCTTCACCTTCTCGTCGCGCTGCTCGATGGCGTACTCGGGCGTGCCGGGCTGTGGCCGCGACTGCGCGACGGCCGCGGCGGGCAGCCACAAATGGCAGGCGACGACGGCCGCTGCCAGAAGAACGTTGACGTGTCTGCCCCGGCGTCTCATTTGCTTCCTCCAGTTCCCTTACGGCCCTTCTTGCCGCCGCCCTTCTTGCTGCCGCCCTTCTTACCGCCGCCCTTCTTACTGCCGCCCTTCTTGCTGCCGCCCTTCTTACCGGCGGTTGCCGTGCGAACCGCCGCCAGCTCCATGCCGCCCGGGCCGGCGATGGCCAAGCCGGCCTCGGCGATGAACATCGCGGGGACGTCGCCGACGGCGCCGTCGGTTCCGGTGGCAAAGATGAAGTCGCCGTCGTCCAGGCCGCGGTTCGCGAGGAAGTTGGTCGCCGCGCTGAACGCATCGTTCGCGCTCGCGCGCGCGAGCCGAATCCCTTGGAGCTGCGAGACGCCGTTGTTGACGCTCAGAATTCCAGTCCTCTTCATGTCGAGTCTCCCTTTCGGCAACTGCCGTTCTTCCGCGGGGCGCCGGAATTGTTGGTGGCGAGCTAGGCCGGACTCGGGCCTCGGGCGTGTAAAGCCCCGGCCCGACCGTCCGGCCCTTTCATGCTTATATGACCGTGAGGGTATAGACATTTCGCGCGCCCGCGGGCGGGGCGAAATGCAGGGGGGCCGTCAGCGTAAAGCCTTCACCTTGGGCCGGACGAAGAGCGCGAGGAGCAGGGCGGCGGTCGTGCCGATGGCGGCGCTGACGAAGAAGGCCATCTCGGGGCTCCAGGCCTCCCAGAGCGCGCCCATGAGGAGCGAGGCGGGGAGCACCGTGATGCCGAAGGCGAGGTTGTAGAGGCCGTAGGCCGTGCCGCGCTGCTCGGGCCGGACGAGGTCTGCGACGAGCGCCTTCTCCGCCCCCTCGGCCAGGCCGAAGTAGACGCCGTAGACGAGGAAGAGCGTCCACGCGCCCACCGGCTCCGAGACGTACGCGAAGCCGAGGTAGACCGCGGCGTAGAGGAGCCAGCCCGCGACGATGAGGGTCTTGCGCCCCAGCCTGTCCGAGAGGTCGCCGCCGACGACCGAGCTGACGACCTTGCTCAAGTGGAGCGCCGACCAGAGCAGCAGCGTCCCCTGTCCCGTCGAGACGCCCGACATCTGCGCGCGCCGGATGAGGAAGGCGTCGGTCGAGTTCGAGAGGGTGAAGAGCGCGACCAGCACCAGGAACCACTTGAAGTTCGCGTCGAAGCCGCGCAGCGTCAGCCGCACGCGCCCGCCGGCCGGGGCCGCCCGAGTCCCGGCCTTCTCGTCCTTCTTCGCGCCGGCGTGCGTCTCGCGCACGGCGAAGATGAGCACGAGCATCGCGAGCAGCGCGGGCACCGACGCGAAGAGGAAGATGGTCTTGTAGTCGACGGCCGAAGGCGTGAGCGGGTCGGCGGCGACGAGCCAGAGCAGCGCGAGGCCGATGAGCGGCCCGAGCACCGCGCCGCCGTGATCCATCGCGCGGTGGAAGCCGAAGGCGAGGCCCCACTCCGAAGGCGGCGCGGCGTCGGCGATCATCGCGTCGCGCGGGGCGCTGCGCAGCCCCTTGCCCACGCGGTCGGTGAAGCGGACGGCGAGCACCTGATACCACGTCGTCGTCAGCGCGAGCAGCGGCCGCATGATGCTCGCCAGCCCGTAGCCGAAGACGACCGGCCCCTTGCGCCGGCCCGTCCTGTCGCTGAAGTACCCGGAGAGGAGTTTGAGGAGACTTGAGACCGACTCGGCCACGCCCTCGATGACGCCGATGGCCTTAGGGCTTGCGCCGAGCGCCAGCGCGAGGAAGGCCGGCAGCATCGGGTAGATGATCTCGCTCGACGCGTCGTTGAGCAGGCTCACCAACCCGATGGCGACGACGTTGCGCGGCAGACGCCACACGCGGCGCCAGAGGCCCGGCGTCGATTCGTCCAGCCTCCCGTCGCGCACGCGCGCGTCGAACTGGTCGGCGGCGTCGGTGTCGGTCTCCCCCATGCCCTTCGCGTACTCTCCTAACGTGAGTTGCGCGACGGGCGCGCGGGCGCATTGCGGTTATTGTGTGAAGAACTGCCGAGCGGGTCGTACCACCACCACGCCAACGCCCCGACCAGCAGCGCCAGCAGCAAAGCCCCGACGACCGCCAGCCTGACCGCCATCCGCAGCACACGCTTCAGCACGAACAGAAAGAGCCAGAAGCCGACGAGGGCCGCGACGATGATGATGACGAGTTCCATGATTGAAATTCAGTAGGCAGTAGGCAGTTGGCAGTTAAGAGCCTTTTTTCAACTGCCTGCTGCCATCTGCCTACTGCCTACTTCTTCTTATAGCTTGCGCGCACGGTCGTCTTGATGTTGCCGCGGACGTTGAAGTCGCCTTCGAGGTTGACTTCGAGCGGGTCGCAGGCGCGGACGAAGTCTTCGAGGATGACGTTGATGACGTGCTCGTGGAAGATCTTCACGTCGCGGAACGAGTTGATGTAGAGCTTCAGACTCTTCAGCTCGACGCAGCGCTCTGCGGGGACGTACTCGAGGCGGAAGGTGGCGAAGTCGGGGAAGTCCGAGAAGGGGCAGACGCAGGTGAACTCGGGCAGCTCGAACCTGATGCGCACCTCGCGGCCGACGTAGTCGTAGGGGAAGGTGTCGAGCGGGTAGAGACGCATCTCCTCGCGCGGCGTCTGGCGGATGTCGAGCCCCTGCTGATTCACGGGCGGGAGTCCCGCCTCGGTCGTAGCCATGTCTGTTACTCCTTTGTCTTGAAAGAATCTTAACCGACGGCCCGACCGGCATCAACAAGCGCGCCCGCCTTTGCCGCGTAGCCCCGGCGTGTGTTACAAGGCGCGCGACCGTTTCAGGCGGAGGGACAGTCGATGGCCGGATACTCGGGGACGCCGCTCCCGAAGAAGCTCTGCATCAAGGAGGGCGCGCGCGTCGCGCTCGTGAACGCCCCGCCGGATTTCGAGAAGGTGCTCGGGGTCATGCCCGCGGGCGCGGAGTTCGTCCCCGCGTCGCGCAGAGGGCTCGACGTGGTGCTGCTCTTCGCGCGCTCGCGGGCGGAGCTGGTGCGGCGCTTCGAGACTTACGCCGCGCGCCTCAGGCCGGACGGCTCGCTGTGGGTCGCGTGGCCGAAGAAGGCTTCGAAGGTCGAGACCGATTTGGCCGAAGGTTACGTCCGACAGCACGGCCTCGACGTGGGGCTCGTGGACGTGAAGGTCTGCGCCGTGGACGAGACCTGGTCGGGCCTGCGCTTCGTCTACCGCCTCAGAGACCGCCCGCGCCGTTGACGGCCGCCCGAATCCGTTTCCCTCACAGCCTGCGTAAGTCTGGACGTTAAGAGACGCGCGGCCGGCACCCTCGGACGGCCGCCAACCCTTTACACGTCTTGAGGAGGAGATTATGAACGTGCGCCGCAAGGCCCTGAGAACCCTGCTCGCGTCCCTCGCCCTCTCGCTCTCGCTGGCGACCCTCTGGTCTGCGTCGGCGCAGGACGGGATGAAGAAGAAGTCCCTCTACGAGCGGCTCGGCGGCTACGACGCCGTCGCCGCGGTCGTGGACGACTTCGTCGGCCGGCTCGTCTCCGACAAGCAGTTCGAGCGCTTCTTCGCCGGCCACAGCACCGACTCGAAGAAGCGCATCCGCCAGCACATCGTCGACCAGTTCTGCGCCGCGGCCGGCGGCCCCTGCATCTACACCGGCCGCACGATGAAGGACTCGCACGCGGGACTCAACATCTCGGAGGCCGACTGGGACGCCGCGGCCAAGCACCTCGTCGCCTCCCTCGACAAGTTCAAGGTGCCCGAGCCTGAGAAGAAAGAGCTGCTCGCCTTCGTCTCAAGCCTCAGGGCCGACATCGTGGAGAAGAAGTAGGGGCGGAAGCCCGACCGTGAGGGAGGGCGTCCGTGTTACAAGGGAAGGCGGGGTGATGAAAGACCGCGTGTCTCTCATCACCCCGCCTTCTCGCGTGTGACTGACGCCCTCCCTCACGGTCGGGCTTCCGCCTGTTGTTACATATTCGAGTTAGCGTTCGTCGTCTTGAGGTTGCCGCTCTTGCGGAGCGCCATCTTGTCGCTGATGCGCTGAATCATCTGCAGGTGCTCCTGGAGCGTGGGGAGCGTCGAGGAGGCGAACGCCTTGATGTCGGCGTCCGCGCCGCGGCTGGCCTCCTTCTGAAACTCGGCCACGTCCTTCTTGTGGTCGCTGAGCATCATCTTGACGTACTCCTTGTCGAACTTGTCGCCCGACAGGGCCGAGAGCTTCTGCATCTCCGCCTGGTGCTTCGCGTCGAGCGCCGTCGGCGGCGTCATCCCCTTCGAAGAGGCCACGCGCGTCAGCTCCTCGTTGGCCTTCGAGTGGTCGTCGACCATGCGCTGGCCGAACTGGCGCACTTCGTCGCTCGCGCCCTTCTGCGCGGCGAGCCGCCCCAACTCGACCTCGGCCATGCCGCCCATCGCCGCGTTCATAACGAACTTCGAGTCCGAAGCCATCGCCCCCGAGCCGTGGCCGGCGTGACCGCCCATGTTCGAGTTCTGGCCGCCCGTCTCGTTCGTGTTGCCGCCGCCGGTGCCACCGGAGTTCGAGTTCTGCACGGTGCCCGAGGCGCCGGCCGCGACCGTCAGCGCCAGCAGGGCGCACGCCCCTAGTAAGAGAACCGCGCCGCTGAAAGTGTTCTTGCTCATGAGTCCCTCCTTGTTCTGGTAGTGTGGGTGTTGGGTTTTGGGTGCGAGGTGTTGGGTAGATGCTTGTTCTTCCCCAACACCTCACACCCAAAACCCCTTCACGCGCCCGATCCCTTCCCGAGGTTGCCGATCAGGTTGCGGGCCTCCTTGATCTCCGCGAACTGCCGCTCGACCGTCGCGCGGACGTTCGCGGGCATGTCGGTGCCGAGCGCGTCGCGGTAGGCTTCGAGCGCCACGCCCTCGCCGCGCTCGCACTCGCTGACTATCGCGCGCTCGTCGCCGCCTTCGAGTGCCGCGCGCAAGCCCATCCAGCCGCGGTGGAGCGAGGCGACGAGGCTCCCGGTGTTTTCGGGGTCACCGCCGAGCCGCCGCACCTCGGTTTGCAGCTCGCCCGCGAAGGCGGCGCGCTGTTGCGAGTAGCGCCCGAACAGCTCGCGCAGCTCGGCGCCGCGCACGCCCTCCGCGGCCGTGCGAAAGCCCTCCTGCCCGTCGCGGCACGTCTCGATCAGACCGTTGAGCGTCGAGATGACCTCTGCGTTGCTTGCCATCGACCGAACCCCTTTACGGAAGTTTCAATACCGCCCCTGACCGAAGGCCGCCGCCGCCGGCCCGCGGCCCAGCGCGAAGAGCTTGACCAGCACGAGTCCCGCGATGAAGCCGCCGACGTGCGCCGCGTAGGCCACGCCGCCGCCCTCCTGCACGCCGCGCCCGAGGCCCCCGATGCCGCTGACGAACTGGAAGAGGAACCAGAGCCCGAGCGCGACGTAGGCCGGCACGTCCGTCAGGAAGCGGAAGAGGATGACCTTGACGCGGTTGCGCGGGAAGAGCAGCACGTAGCCGCCGAGCACGCCCGAGATGGCGCCCGACGCGCCGAGGCTCGGCACGTATGGGTTCGACCCGAAGGCGTAGGTCGTGAAGACGTGCGCCAGCGAGGCGAGGACGCCGCACACGAGGTAGAAGGTTAAGTACCTCACGCGCCCGAGCCGGTCTTCGAGGTTGTCGCCGAAGATCCAGAGGAAGAGCATGTTGCCGAAGAGGTGCATGAAGCCGCCGTGCATGAACATCGAGGTGAGGAGCGTCAGGTAGACCGAGCCCGGCGTCGGCTCAAGGTCGATGCGCCCGGCCACCTCTCCGGTCACGGGGTCTTTGACGACGACGGGGCGGTCGATGTCCGTCCCGGTCTTGATCTCGGCGGGCACGGTCGCCCAGGCGTAGGTGAAGCGTTCGTTGGAGCCGAGGCCCTGGAAGAGGACAAAGACGAGGACGTTGGCGGCAATCAGAATGTAGTTGACGACGGGCGTCGTCTGCCGCCCCGAGTTGTCGTCGCCGATGGGGAAGACCATTTCGCCGATACCTCCACCGCGTCTGCGCGCGGACGCACACACCGCCCCCTTGCTCAGAAGTCACACAGCTTCTGACACTCTTCTGCCGGAAGTTTTACGGGAGTATGAAGAAACGGCCGTGAACCGTGAACCGTGACAAATGATACGGCCCTCTAAAGCTGGGAGCGCGGGCACCCTACAGCCCGCATCAGCGCGAGAGCGCGAAAGCAGGGGGACTTTAAATCTCAAGGTTGAGGTAACGAGCAAGACTTTCAAGCGTGCTGGCGCACGCTTTGGCGGGCAGGGATGCCCGCGCTCCCAGCGAGGGAGGGCCTTATTTGATCGCGTCACGGCTCACCGCTTTCGGGTGGCGCGGGCCAATGCGCCTTCGAGGTAGACTGGCTCGAGCCCCGAGGCCCAGTATTCGAGCGCCTCGCGGTTCGGCTGCGTCGTCTCGCGCTCGGTGCGCCGCTCGTCGCCCGCCCACCCGCCGAACTCTATCCACCCCTCCCAAGTTCCGTCCGCGCGCTCCTCGCCCATGACGTGCGCGTCGTAGTGGCCTCCCCCGACGTCCAGGTAAGTCCGTATCAGTACGGCCATCGCCTCCCCTTAGAGGGTGCTGGGTGCTGGGTGCTGGGTGCTGGTTTTAAATCTTTACCCAGCACCCAGCACCCAGCACCCAACACCCCTTCAGTCGAGCACGTCGTGGCTGCTCGGGCCGGCCTTGACGATGCCGGCGGCGGCCAGCGCCGGGACGTGCGGCTTGAGCAACTCGTAGCCCTCGGAGCGCGCGACGTAGGTGGCGGCCGTGATGTCGCCCGCGACGTTGAGGGTCGTGCGGCACATGTCGAGGATGCGGTCGACGCCGAGGATGATGGCGATGAGCGCCGGGTTGACGCCGATGGAGGCGAGCACGCCGATGATGAAGGGGATCGAGCCCGAGGGCACGCCCGCCGTCCCGATGCCGCCGAGGATGGCGAGGTAGACGACCATCAACTGCTGCCCGAGGGAGAGCTCGACGCCCGCCAACTGCGCGAGGAAGAGCACCGTCACGCCCTCGTAGAGCGCCGTCCCGTTCTGGTTGGCCGTCGCGCCGACCGTGAGGACGAAGCTGTTGATCTCCTGCGGCACGCCGAGGTTCTCCTCCGAGACGCGCAGGGCGGTCGGGAGCGTGGCGTTCGAGGAGGAGGTCGAGAAGGCCGTCAGGATCACGGTGCGGATGCGGCGGAAGAAGGTGAGCGGCGCGATGCGCGAGAGGAAGTAGACCGAGAGCGAGTAGACGCCGAACATGTGGAGCGAGAGCCCGAGCAGGACGGTGACGACGAACCACCCGAGCGCCTGCAAGAGGTCGAGCCCGAACCGCGCCGTGTTGTTGAAGAGCAGGCAGGCGACGGCGTACGGCGCGAACTTCATCACGAGGTCGATGATCTTCGCCGTCACCTCGTAGAGTCCTTCGAACCCGCGCAGCAGCGGGGCCGTCACCTCAATCGGCAAGAGCGTGATGGCGACGCCGACCATCAGCGCGAAGAACATCAGGTGGAGCATGTTCGGCGTGTCGTTCTGCGCGGTCGCGCCCGTCACGAGTCCCGCCGCCGCGGCGAGGGGGTTCGCCGGGACGATGGTCTTGACGACCGACATCAGGGGCGTGTCCTGGTTCGCCGCCGCCGTCTTCGCCGCGCCGACCTGCTTGCTGGCCGCCTCGCCGTAGCGCTGCTGCAAAGCCTGCGAGGTGGCCGGGTCGATGCGGCGGCCCGGCTGGATGGTGTTCGCGAGCGTCAGGCCGATGACGACCGAGATGGCCGAGATGATGAGGCAGTAGGCGAACGACTTCAGGCCCACGCGCCCCAGCTTGCGGATGTCGCCGATGCCGGCTACGCCGACGACGAGCGACGAGAAGACGAGCGGCACGACGATCATCAGGAGCAGGCGCAGGAAGAGCGCGCCGATGGGCTCCGTGAAGTTCGTGACGAAACGCTCGACGCCCGGGTGGCTGTCGCCGAAGACGTAGTTGACGACGAGGCCCGCCGCGACGCCCACACCCAAGCCGATGAGGATGCGCGTGTGCAGGGGCATCCCCTTCGGCCGGTCGGGCGTCGTGTCCTTCAGATCGGTCGTCGCCTCGCGCTCGTACGCGTCCGCCTCGAGCGGCCGCTGTGTCCCGTCTTTGTCAGCCATCTTGGGAAGGATGAAGGATGAAGGATGAAGGATGAAGGGCAGACAGCTATCCCTTCATCCTTCATCCTTCATCCTTCATCCTTTCTTCACCTCCCCCACTTAAGTTTGTTCCGGAGCACGTCGAAGTAGTTGCGCGTGTGCGCCTGGATCAGGTTAAAGCCGGTGCGGCTCTTGCGCACGCGGACGCGGTCTTCGTATTCGAGCGGCATCCCGACCTGCCCGTCGAGCGTGAGCGCCACCTCCTCGCGCGGCGTCTTCAAGGTCAGCTCGAACTCGGCGTCGTCGGGGACGACGAGCGGGCGGTTCGAGAGCGTGTGCGGGCAGATGGGCGTGATACAGACGGCGTTCATCGAGGGGTAGATGATGGGGCCGCCCGCCGAGAGGTTGTAGGCCGTCGAGCCCGTGGGCGTCGAGATGATGAGCCCGTCGGCGCGGAAGCGGTTGACGAACTTCTGGTCGATGCGCGTCTCGATCTCGACGATGCGGGCGAGGGCCGACTTCGAGATGACCACGTCGTTGAGCACGCGGTCGTGCATCAGGCTCTGGCCGCCGCGCTCGACCGTGGCCGAGAGCATCAGGCGGCGGTCGACGGTGTAGTCGCCCGCGAGCACGAGCTCCAGCGCGGGGAGCATGTCCTCGACCGTGAAGTCCGCGAGGTAGCCGAGCGTGCCGAAGTTGACGCCGAGGACGGGCGTCTCGGCGTCGCCGATGAGGCGCGCCGCGCCGATCATCGTCCCGTCGCCGCCGAGGACGACGAAGAGGTCTGTGTGCTTGACGAGTTCGTCGTGCGCGAGCGCCTCGACGTGGCAGCCGGTGGCGGACTCGATCTCTTCGCGGCGGAGGCGGGGGCCGCCCGCGACCTGTATGTCTCGGCCCGAGCACCACTCGACGAGGCGGCAGATGGTGCGCAGCGCCTCGGGCTGGTTCGGCTTGACGAGCACGCCGACGCGTCGGACTTGCAGCTTCTCCATAGAGTGCGCGGCCGCGGGAGGTCTTCCAAAGACTTCTAAAGTAGGGGCTCAAAATGGCGCGAAGAACTTGCGCGGATGATAGCCGCGCCCGCCGGGAAGGGTCAAGAGCAGTAGGCGGTAGGCAGATGGCAGTAGGCAGTCGCTCCGCGTTACGCACGATGCAAGAACAGATCGGAAGTCCCGACAGCGGTGCTTTCAACTGCCTACTGCCATCTGCCTACCGCCTACTTTCTTTCCACCCGGTCGAGCGTGCGGGTCGTCTGTTCCGTGATGCTGTGGGCAGGCACAGGGTTGAGGGAGTCCTGGCGCGGCGCGTCGAGGCCGCGCGTGTCCTGGGCCTTGGGTCGGGGGAGCGAGGCGGCGTGCGTCTGTTGGCGCGCGGCGCCGACGCCGAGGAGCGTTGACCAGAAGCGCAGGAGCATCGCGGCGCAGCCGACGACCGCGAGCGCGATGAAGAGCGCGATGGCGACCACGGCCGTCGGCGCCATGCCTTTCGCGGCCAGCTCGGTCGCGATGGGGAAGATCATCCACAGCCCGATGACGACCACGGCGCCCGTCGTCAGGCCCGCCGCCCACGCCGCGCCCGGCGCGACGATGATGCGCGTCTCCTGCGGCCCCTGCGTGAGCGGGGCGAGGTTCCCGCCGCAGCGGTTACAGTAGTTCAACCCCTGTGTCGTTTCGGTGCCGCAGTACGGGCAGAACATAAGACCTCCCTGTGTGTCGTCGCCGTCAGACGCCGTGCTCTACGCGCGCAGCACGGGCAAAGTTCTGTTCCGGGGTCGCGCGCGGTCGGGGACGCGCTCGCGCGGCGTGCGCGCGGGGCGCGACTCCCAAGTGCGCGCGAGAGCTTCCAACTCCGCGCCGTCGCCGTAAGGGTCTACCAGCGTGAGCCAGACGGGCAGCGGCAGCCACTCCCAAGCCGCGCCGTAAGTCTCCGTGTTCAGGCGCTCGATGCGCCGCTCCTCGCGCCACTGCCCGTCGAGCGGCGGCACGTCGGCCCAGTCTTCGTAACAGGCGTGCTGCACGCACGGCGCGGGCTTCGCGCGCTGGTGGACGAGGCACCCGGCGCCCTTCGCGAAGAGCGGGCACGAGAAGGTCTGCGCGAACGTGTCGCCCGAGGCCTTGAGGCCGTAGCGCCCGACCGCCGCGCGCGCCCTGGCGTAGACCGCGCGCCTCTCGTCTTCGTTCAGGCGCGGCGTGCGCGCGAGGCGGTCGCGGATGGCGACGGCTTCGAGCCGCGTGATGTGGACGTTGACGAAGTGCGCGTCCGTGCAGCAGACGCCCGGCGTCGGGCACGCGCGGCAGCTCAGCGCGCGGTGCTCGTAGTTGAGTTTGACGTGGGTCTGGAAGCGCACCTTGCCCCGCTTCAGACGCGCCAAAGCGTCCCGTTCGCTCAGACTCCGCATGCTATACTCCGACCTGAATGAAGTACCTGGCCCTGCTCATCGCCATCTTCGTCTTCTGCATCGTCGGCACGGTGCTCCTCATCGTCTACTACTACTGGGGGCCGAAGGGGCCGCCGGGGAAAGGATGAAGGCGGAAGGATGAGGGATGAAGGTCAGACCCCTTTCACTTCATCCTTCATCCTTCCGCCTTCATCCTTTCAAACGCGCTCGTAGAGCGCGAGAAACTCCTTATTGCCGTCGGCGCCGGTGATGGGCGAGTCGGTGACGCCGAGCACCTTGAGGCCGAGCGCGCGCGCGGCCGAGTTGACCTCTTCGACGACGCGCGCGTGCTGCGCGGAGTCGCGGACGATGCCCCCTTTCCCGACTTCACCTTTCCCGACCTCGAACTGCGGCTTGACGAGGACGACGACGCGCCCGCCGTCCTTCAAGAGCGGCACGACCGCGGGCAAGACCTTCGTCGCGGAGATGAAAGAGACGTCCATCACGGCGAGGTCGAAGCGCCCGGCGAAGTCCTGCGGCGCGAGGTGGCGCGCGTTGACGCCCTCGCGCACCTCGACGCGCGGGTCTGTGCGCAGTCGCCAGTCGATCTGGTTGTGCCCCACGTCCACGGCGACGACGCGCCGCGCGCCGTGTTGCAGCAGGCAGTCGGTGAAGCCGCCGGTCGAGGCGCCCACGTCGACGCAGTCGAGGCCCGAAGGGTCTACCCGAAATTCGGCGAGCGCCTTCTCAAGCTTCAGACCGCCGCGGCCGACGTAGCGCGCCGCCGGGTCTTCGCCGCCGCGCACGCGCAGGGGCGCGTCCGGCGGAAACGTCTCCGAAGGCTTCTCCACGCGGCGCTCGCCGGCCAGCACGCGCCCCGCCATCACCAGAGCCTGCGCGCGCGTCCGCGTCGGCGCAAGCCCACGCTCCACCAAAAGCCTGTCCACACGCTCGCGCTTCACGCGGAGAATTTTAGCAGTAGGCAGATGGCAGTAGACAGTAAATTTTTTCTGCCTTCAACTGCCTACTGCCATCTGCCTACTGCCTACTGAGGTGTGCCTTCGAAGATGCGCCGGAGGCGGTCTACGTCGTCGCCGCGGCGGGCGCGGCGTTCGGTGCGGCGCGGGCGGTAGAAGATCGTGTCAACCTTCCGCGCCTCGGGCTGCTCGGCGCGTGCGACGTTGCCTTTGGGCGGGGTCGTGGTGCGGCGCTCGACCTCTTCGTCCCGGTCGCCCTTCTTGCCGCGCTTGGGCGCGCCGGCCGGGACGCTCGCGGATTCGCGCGCAGGAGCCGCGGCCGGAGCCTCTTCGACGGGGCCGGGCGCGGTTGCCTCAACTGCGGCCGGCGCCTCGTGCTGTGGCGCGGCCGGCTGCGGCCGTTCTGCTTCGGCGGGCGCGGGGGCCGGCGTCTGCGCCGCGTCGTTCGGAGCCGCGGGCTGCGTCGTCGCGGCCGGGGGCGCGGCGGGGTCTTGCGACTGCCTCTGGTAGAGGTAGAGTCCCGCGCCGCCGAGCACGCCGCCGACGAGCACGGAGACGAGCACGAGCGCGAGCATCCAGGAGCGGCGCGGGGCGTCGGCGCGCGTGTAAGGGCGCGCGGGTTGCGGCTCGGGCGCGGCCTCAAACTCCTCCGCTTCGAGCGGCACGACGGGACGCGCGACCAAAGTCTCTTCGTCGTCAAAGCGCGGCGCGACGAGCGTCGTCTCCTCGCCGCCCACCACGAGCGTCTGCTCTTCTTCGAGTAAGGTCTGTCGTTGGGGCTCTCTCATCTGTTTCCTAAGATAAAGGCCCGCGCCCGTTCGGCAAACACCTGCGCGCCGAACGAACCGCAGGCCGGAGTCTACGGTCTTTTGATGTCCCCAACTTTAGACCTGCTGCCCCTTCGAAAGATTACAAAACGGTTGCGGCAGGCGTGTCTTCTCCCTCCCGCGCGTCTCGAATCTCTTTGAGGTCGCCCAAGAGTCCTCGGACGGAGTCGTTGACGAGGCGGCCGACGACGCGCGGCGAGAAGTGCCGCTCGACGTGCGCGTGCGCGTGCGAGGCCAGTCGCCGCCACAGTTCCTCGTCTCGGTAAAGACGCACGACCGCCGCGGCGAATGCTTCGGCCGTGTCGGCGATGAGCGCCTCTTCGCCGTCGCGCAGGGACATCCCCTCCGACCCGACGTTCGTCGTCACGAGCGGGACGGCGTGTGCGAGCGCCTCGCCGATCTTGCCCTTGATGCCCGCGCCGAAACGGATGGGCGCGACGAAGACGCGCGCGCGCGCAAACAGCGGCTCCACGTCGGGCACGTAGCCGAGCGCCCGCACGCCTTCCGAAGCGAGCCGCGAGAACTCCTCCGGCGCGCCGTCGCCGACGAGGAGCAGCTCGACGCCGGGCAGCTCTTCCCGCACCTTCGGCAGAACTTCCCGAATGAAGAAGCGCACGCCGTCCTCGTTCGGGCGGTGTCGGAAGTTGCCGACGAAGAGCAGGTGTTCGCGCTCTTCGAACGGGGGGCCGGCGGCGCGCGGGCGGTGGATGGTCGGGATGACGACCGAGGGGACGCCGGGCGCCTCCCGCGCCATTACGTCCATGTCGGTCGAGGAGGCGAACCAGACCTGGTCGCTCTCGCGCGCGAGCCGCGTCTCAAGTCTCCGGTAGCGCTCGGCCTCGCGCGCGAGCGCGGCGTCGCCCGTCAGTTTCGCCTCGCGCGCGAGCCGCACGAAATGTAGATCGACGGTGTCGAAGACGACCTTCACGCGCGGGTCTGCGCGGCGGATGGTTCGCAGCACGCCCTCGGCCACCTCGGGCCGGCTGACGACGGCCGCGCGGAACCCGCGCTCCCGCAGAAGGCGACGGAGGTCGAGCGCCGAGGCCGTCTCGACGCCCTCCTTCCAGAGCAGGCGCTCGTACTCGGGCCAGACGTGCTTGCTCGTGATGACGAAGACGGGGTGGCACCACTCTTTGAGCGCGCGCAGGAGGTCGAGCATGCGCGCGCTGCCCGCGTCGCGGTCGGGCGTCGGCGTGCGGTCGTCGACGACTAAGACCTGTGTGGCCCAGCGGCGGTTGGCGGCGCGCTCCGCACGAGAGGGGTCTTCCGCGTAGTGTTCGCGCGCGAGCACGGCGCGCCACTTCTCGTAGAACTTGCCGTGGTTGACGACCTGAAAGCGCTTGAAGCCGGCGCGCGGGTCTGTGCCGGCCGTCGCGCCCTCGTAGTGGTAGAGGCGCGAGGCCGGCTGGTAGACGACCTCGTGGCCGAGCGAGCGCACGCCCATGCAGAGGTCTGTGTCCTCGTAGTAGGCGGGCGCGTAGCGCCGGTCGAAGCCGCCGAGCTGTTCGAACAGCTCGCGCCGGATGAGGAGCGAGGCGCCCGAGCAGTAGTCCACCTCGCGCGCGAAGGTGAAGCGCCGGTCTTCCGTCGAGCGGCCCCAGCCGTACTTGTACGTCTGGCCGTTCGACCAGATGACGGAGCCGGCCTCCTGTATGCGCCCGTCGGGGTAGATGAGGAGCGAGCCGACGGCGCCCGCGCGCGGGTCGCGCTCGACGGTCTCGACCAGAGCGTCGAGCCAGCCGGGCAGGACGGCGGTGTCGTTGTTGAGGAAGACGAGGTGGCGCCCGCGTGCGACTTCGGCCCCTTGGTTGCAGGCGTCCACGAAGCCGCGGTTCTCTTCGTTCCCGATGACGCGCACGTGGCCGCGGAAGTGCGAGAGGAGTTCGCGCGTGCGGTCGGTCGAGGCGTTGTCGATGACGATGACTTCGGCGTCTTTAAAATTAACCTCGCGCAGGAGCGAGCGGAGGCACTGGAAGGTGAACTCGACCTTGTTGTAGACGGGGATGATGATCGAGGCCGTGACCGGCCTCTCGGGCGCGAGCGCCTCGGGGCCGTCTGCCGCGGCGCGCGCGAGGAAGAGGAAGTCCGAAGCGCCCCAGGCTTGCGCGTGCTCCGCGCCCGGCCGACGCCTCACGTCGAGCGCGCGCCTCAGGTCTACGCCGTTGGCCTCGGCGCTCTCTGCCAAACGCCCCGCGAAGTTGTACGCGCGCCCCGCCAGCCGCAACGCCCACACCACCGGCGCGAAGACCGCGCCCTTGAGCCGCAGCTTCGACGCCAGCGAAAGTTTGTCGCGGAGAAAGTTTTTCAAGGAAGACGGAAAGGCAGTTCACCACAGAGACACAGAGACACAGCTCGTTGAGCTATAACCTCAAAGCCGTGTCTCTGTGTCTCTGTGGTGAACTTCAAACAGCATCACTCTCAAGCTGCGTCCATTCAAGCCTCCGCCCGCGTTTCCCACTCAAGCAGGGGCCGGACGACGCCCGGCATCGGGCCGGCGTAGTCGCCGCGCGCCGAGACGCCGCCAGGCTCGTCCAGCACCTGGAAGGCGATGGCGTTGGCCGCGCGCGCGTGCAGGATTGTAGACGGAAAGTGCGACATTATCGAGACGTGCGCCACGAGCGTCCCCTCCGCCAGAAGGTTCCCCGGCAGACGCACCGCGCTCGTGTAGCGCCCGCGCGGCCGCGGCCGGCGGCGCCACTCCGCGCCCGTGTCGTGCGTGCTGAAGACCTCCGTCCCCTCCTCGTTGTACAGCTCGACGACGGGGACGAGCGCGTGCCCCTCTTCGAGCACGTCGTAGGTGACCTCGATGCGCGACTCGCGCCGCACGTCGACGGCCGCGGCCGTCTCGCCGTCGGCCCCGGCGACCCTCACGCGCCGCAGCCGCACCACCGAGCGGCCCGGCGCGTCGTCGCCCCACACGCGCTCGGCGCCCGCGCCCCAGCTCGTCGAGAGGTAGCGGTTGACGACCTCCTGCGGCTGCCCGTCGGCGACGAGGTGCCCGCGCTCCAACAGCACGGCGCGCTTGCACAGGCGCGTGATGGCCGGCAGGTTGTGCGAGACGAAGAAGATCGTGCGCCCCTGCCTGCGGATGTCGTTCATCTTGTCGAGGCACTTCTGCTGGAAGGCCATGTCGCCGACCGCGAGCACCTCGTCCATGATGAGAATCTCGGGCTCTAAGTGCGCAGCGACCGAGAAGGCGAGCCGGACGTACATGCCCGACGAGTAGCGCTTGACCGGCGTCTCGATGAACCGTTCGAGTTCGGAGAAGGCGACGATCTCGTCGAACTTCGCGTCGATCTCCGCCTTGCGCATGCCGAGCACGGCGCCGTTGAGGTAGACGTTCTCGCGCCCCGTCAGGTCGGGGTGGAAGCCCGTGCCGACTTCGAGCAGCGAGCCGACGCGGCCGTAGATTTCGACCTGCCCCTGCGAGGGGCGCGTGATGCGCGAGAGGATTTTGAGGAGCGTCGATTTGCCCGCGCCGTTGCGGCCGACGATGCCGAGGATTTCGCCGCGGCGCACCTCGAAACTCACTTCCCTGAGCGCCCAGAGCGTCGTATCGTCCTCCTCGTCGCCTCTGCGGCGCAGGCGCTTGAGCCTCTGCGTGACCGCGCCGGCCAGCACCTCGCGCAGGGAGTCGTAGCCCGGGTGCAGCGCCCCGATGCGGTAGCGCTTGCTGACTCCCTCGACGCTGACGACGACCGGCTCCATCTCAACTTTCAGATCACGTCGGCGAAGGTGTCCTCCAGACGGCGGAAGACGTAGTAGGCGACGCAGACCAGCACGGGCGCGACGGCCGCCGGCACGGCGACGAGCCGCCAGTCGAACGGCGTCCCCGTGAGCGCGGCGCGGAAGCCTTCGAGCACGCCCGTCAAGGGGTTGGCCGCGAACGCCCAGCGCCAGCGCGGCGGGACGAGGCCCAAAGGGTAGAGGACGGGCGAGGCGAACATCCAGAGTTGCAGCAGGAAGGGGAGCGCGTGGCGCAGGTCTCGGAAGCGCACCGTGAGCGCCGACGCCATCATCCCGAACGAGGCCGCGAGCATCGTGGCGAGCAGCAGGAAGACCGGCAGCAGCAGCAGGCCCCAGGTGACGTGCACGCGGTAGTAGACGGCGAGCGCGACGAGCGGCACCGCGCCGATTGAGAAGTCAACCAGCCCCGCGCCGACCGCCGCCGCCGGGATGAAGGCGCGCGGGAAGTAGACCTTCGTGACGAGGCTCGTGTTGCTGATGAGGCTGTGCGTGCCCGAGGTGACCGAGACCGAGAAGAACGTCCAGAGCAGAAGCCCCGCGTAGGCGAAGAGCGGGTAGGGAATCTCGCCCGCCGCCCCGCCCACGAAGCGCGTGAAGACGACCGCGAAGACGAGCATCGTGAGGAGCGGCTGGAGGATGACCCACGCGACCCCCATCAAGGTCTGCTTGTAGCGCACCTTGATGTCGCGCCAGACGAGGAAGTAGAGCAGCTCGCGGTAGGCCCAGAGGTCGCGCAGGTTGAACTGGACGCCCGCCTCCTCGGCCCTCAGCACCGCGTGCGGCAGCCCCGCGAGCGACGCGTCGGTGCGCGCCGTCCGCGCCGCCGCCGCGCGCGCCGCGGGCAGACCTGCTTCAGTCGTTTCGCCTGTCTTCGAACTCATCAAACCTTCTGCTTCGGCAGACTGGTAAGTCTGCCAGCCGCGACCCCGAGCGTCAACAACCCGAGGCCGGATGAATACGCCCCTCCTCGCCGGGAGCGCGGGCATCCCTGCCCGCATGAGCGCCGCAGGCGCGAAGGCAGAGAAGCTCTAAGTCTCAAGGTTGAAGTAAAGGGTACGACGGTCAGCGCGCTGAAGCGCTCATGCGGGCAGGGATGCCCGCGCTCCCAGCGACAGGGAGCGTTTGACCTCGCATCGCTCTAACGCCGCGTGCGCTTGGCTGGGAGCCTCGCGGGTAAGTCTGTCTCGTCGTCGACTAAATCTTCCATGTGTATGCCCGCCAAACGTGAATACTGTAGAAGGATGAGCAGTGAAGGGTCGCGCTTGCCGGATTCAAACTCGGAGATTTTGCTCTGCGTGGCAAGCCCCTCGATGTCTAACCGCCGCAGAAGCTCTGCCTGAGTCAAGTCGAGGGATAGGCGAATGTGGCGAAGCTTCTCCGCGAGACGTTGCGGCCTGACACGCGGGTTCGTGCCCATCAGGAGTTGCCTCCCGACGGAACGAATGACATCCGGGGCTTGTCTTTATCCCAACTTGAGATAAGATGATGGTTGCGTAATCGTTTCGCCGTGAGTAGGAACCTGCCTTGCTCAACGGCGATGCTCATCTCTCCGAGACTGAGGGTGAGCTAACGCCTCGCATCCGACCCGTTGCCTGAATTTTCAAACAGACCGCGCGCATGATAGCAGAGGGCGCACCGTGTTACACACCGCAATGGCCTCACACCGCATACTCTACGCCGGGGACGATGCGATCCTGCCATGGCTGCTCAGAGCCGGCCTCAAGCGGCTTGATTGCTTCCTAGTGCGCACACCCGTCCCCGGCGCGCGCTCGCTGATACGGAGTGACATTGAATACTCGCTACTGCTTTTTGACAGGACGGCGGAGGGCGCGGGGTTGAAGGCTTACGCCCGCACGCTCAAACACCGCGAGCAGACGCCCGTGATGATGGTTAAAAAGTCGGGAGGCTCAGGCAGGTTGCTCGACACCATCAAGCGGCGACTCCGTACAAGCAGCGTGCGTAACGTCAGGCCGCACACACACACGTTTACCACAGTGCTAACCGGGACGACTGCTTGAATCGCGCGCAGTCGCGTCTGTAAACTGGCCGCCGTTGAGCGTCACGAAGAAAATCAAACGCGCCTTGCGCGGGCGCGTCCCCGTGCGCGCGGCGGTGCTCGAGGCGGGCCGGCGCGCGGTCGTCGCCGTGCGGCTGCGGGGCGAGCGCGCGGCTTCGGCGGACGGGCAGGCGGGCGGCGGACTCGTGCGCGCGCGGCTCGCGCGGGGGTTCGAGCGGAGGAGCGAGGCCGAGCTGCTTGAGCACTTCCGCGGGCGCGAGTCGCCGCGTCTGTTCGAAGGGTTCGAAGAGGAGGGGAGTGCTTATATCTCTTCGAGGAGGGAAGAGTTTGAGGCGGAGGCGAGCGCGGTCGTCGCGCACCGTTGGCCTCTGCTCGGGTACGGCGCGCGCGAGTTGGGCGCGGAGGTGGACTGGCTGCGCGAGCCAGCGTCGGGCGTGCGCTGGCCTCTGGGTTTTCACGGGGACGTGCGGCTCGTGCGCGGCGACGGGTCGGACGTGCGCCTGCTGTGGGAGTTGAACCGGCTCGGGCACCTCCTCACTCTGGGGCGCGCGTACGCGGCGGGCGGAGGCGAAGAGCTGGCCGAAGAGTTCTTCGCGCAGTTAGAGGGCTGGGCCGGGCAGAACCCTCCGGGGCGGGGGCCGAACTGGGCCTGCGCGATGGAGGTCGCGCTGCGCGCCGTCAACCTGCTCGCGGCGTTCCGCCTGTTCAGGCGCTCGCCGGCTTTGAACGTTGAGAGGCTCGCGTCGCTGCTCGCGCTCTTCGAGGCGCACGGGAGGCACGTGCGGCGCAACCTCGAATACTCCTACATCGCGACCAGCAATCATTACCTCTCGGACGTGGCGGGCCTGCTCTGGCTCGGGCTGCTTCTGCCCGAACTGCGCGAGGCCGAAGGGTGGCGCGAGTTCGCCTTGAGGGAGTTGCTGCGCGAGCTTGAACGTCAGGTTCTGCCCGACGGCGTGGACTGGGAGTCTTCGACCAACTACCACCGCTTCGCCGCGGAGATTTTCCTCTACTCGTTCCTGCTCTGCCGCGAGAACGGGTTTGAGGTGGGCGCGCGCGCGTGGGAGCGTGTGCGCTCGATGCTCGAATACGTGCGCGCGTACCTGCGGCCGGACGGGCGCGCGCCGCTGGTCGGCGACGCGGACGGCGGGCAGTTCCTCCCGCTCGTCCGGCGCGGCGCGGACGAGCACGCGTACATGCTCTCGGTCGGCGCCGCCGTCTTCCGGGAGCCGCGCTTCAAGGTGCAGGCGGAGATTCCCGAAGAGGTCTTCTGGTTACTCGGGACGGAAGGCGTCCGCGCGTTCGAAGAGTTGAAGACGGCGGAGGCCGCGACATCTCAGTCGTTCAAACACGCGGGCGTGTGCGTGCTGCGCGAGGGAGACCTTTACCTGCACCTGAACGCGGGCGGCGCGGGGCTGGAGGGGCGGGGCGCGCACGGGCACAACGACGCTTTGAGCGTAGAGGTCTCGGCCTGCGGCGTGAGCTTCATCGCAGACCCGGGCACCTACGTCTACACCTCCGACCCGCGCGCGCGCCACGAGTTCCGCTCGACCGCCTATCATTCGACTGTCGAGGTCGACGGCACGGAGCAGAACACGACGCCCGAGTCCTCGCCCTTCTTCAACGGCGCCGAGGCGCGCCCGCGCCTGCTCTCCTTCGACACGACGGACGAGAGAGACTCTGCCGCCGCGGAACACAGAGGCTACGAACGCCTGCCCGCGGGAGCCGTGAAGCACCGCCGCTCCGTCACGTTCGACAAGCGCGAGCGCTGCTGGCTCGTCGAAGACACGTTGATCGGCGAGGGCACGCACGACTTCCGCTTCGTCTTCCACGCCGCGCCCGGACGTGAAGTGGATGTGCGGGGTAGGACGGTCGAGATTCTTGACGACGCGAAGGGCGCGCGGCTTCTCATCTCTCCGCTCGAAGGGATTGACAGTGTTACGGTCGAGGCGCGCTGGTCTTCGCGCGACTACGGCGCGAAGGGAGAGTCCTCGGCCGCGGTCTGGAAGATTAAGGCCTCCGCTCCGCTCCGCGTGCGCTGGCTGCTCCTGCCCGTCTGCGCTGGCGAAGATTATGTGACCCGGGTACAGTTGTTTACTCGATTGAAGGCGGAGTTGAAGGCTTAAATCATGTGCGGCATCTGCGGGGTCTGGGAGTACGGTTCGGCCGAGGGGCGCGTGGAGGCGCCGCTCGTCGAGTCGATGCGCGACCGCATGCCGCACCGCGGGCCGGACGACGCAGGCGTCGAACTCTTCGACGAAGGACGTCTGGGCCTCGGCTTCCGCCGCCTCTCCATCATCGACCTCTCGCCCGCCGGCCACCAGCCGATGCGCGGCTGCGAGGGCGAGGGCGTCTGGCTCGTCTTCAACGGAGAGATTTACAACCACGCGAAGCTGCGCGAAGGTCTCGAACAGCGCGGCCACGTCTACCGCTCGCGCACGGACAGCGAGACCATCCTCCACCTCTACGAGGAGCGCGGCCTCGACTTCGTCAAAGAGCTCGAAGGCGACTACGCCATCGCCGTCTGGGACGAGGCACGCGACCGCCTCGTGCTCGCGCGCGACCGCGTCGGCGTCAAGCCGCTCTACTACCACGCGGGCGGCGGCCGCCTCGTCTTCGCCTCCGAAATCAAAGCCATCCTCGCGCACACGGAAGTTTCGGCCGAGCTGGACGAGGAGTCGCTCGTCCACTATCTCTCCTTCCTCACGACACCGGCGCCGCGCACGCTCTTCCGAGGCGTCCATAAACTCCCGGCGGGCCACATGCTTGTCTGCGAGCGCAGCGGCGAGCTGAAGAGCATCCGCTACTGGGACGCGCTCCCGCCCGCGGCGCAGACGAACGGCGCAAAGCCGACCCGCGAAGAGGAGTACCGGGAGGAGATTCTCCGGCTGCTGCGCGAGTCGATCAAGAAACGCATGATGTCGGACGTGCCGTTCGGCGTCTTCCTCTCGGGCGGCGTGGACTCTTCGGCCAACGTGGCCTTGATGGCCGAGCAGATGTCGCGACCCGTGGAGACCTTCACCGTCGGCCACAAGGAGCACGAGGAGCTGAACGAGCTCGAGCAGGCGCGCGACATCAGCCGCCGCTTCGGCACGAACCACCACGAAGTCCTGGTGGGAGAGCGCGAGCTGCTCGACTTCCTGCCCGGCCTCGTCTTCCACCAGGACGAGCCCCTGGCCGACCCCGTCTGCGTGCCGCTCTACTACGTCTCGAAACTGGCGCGCGAGTCGGGGACGATTGTGGTGCAGGTCGGCGAGGGCTCGGACGAGCTCTTCAGCGGCTACGACAAGTACGTCAAGTACCTGCGACTCTACGAGCGCTTCTGGCGGCGCGCGGAACAGCTTCCGGCCTTCGCGCGCCGCGCGGCCGGCCGCATCGCACAGCCGCTCGTCGACGCCGCGACGGGCAAGGCCGAGGCGGCGGAGCTGGCGCGACGCTTCGGCGCGGGCGAGTCGCTCTTCTGGGGCGCGGCCGTCGTCTTCGACGAGACGCTCAAGGCCCGTCTGCTCTCGTCCGAGGCCCGCGCGCGCTTCGACGGCCTCTCCTCTTACGAGGTCGTCAGAGAAGACCTGGAGCGCGTCGGGCGCGAGCGGCCCGCGTCCGACTTCCTCGCGCGCATGACGTACCTTGAGCTGAAGCTGCGCCTGCCCGAGCTGCTCCTGATGCGCGTGGACAAGATGACGATGGCGACCTCGGTCGAGGCGCGCGTGCCGTTCTTAGATCATCATCTGGTCGAATACGCGATGGGCGTCCCGCGCGCTCTCAAGGTCGAGGGGAGGAGCGGCAAGCACGTCCTCAAGCGCGCGCTCGAAGAGGTTCTGCCGCGCGACGTGCTCTACCGTCGCAAGCGGGGCTTCGGCGCGCCGGTCGAGGGCTGGTTCCGCGGCCCTTCGGCGTCGGAGCTGGAGTCGCGCGTGATGAACTCGACCTTGCGCCGCCGGGGCCTGCTCGACTACAGGTTCGTCGCGCGCCTCTTCGCAGAGCACCGCCGCGGCGCGCGCGACTGGGGCTTCCACCTCTGGGCGCTCCTCAACCTCTCGCTCTGGTACGAGCGCTGGATCGATTCATCGGGTCATTGATTCATTTGTTCATTGACGATTTGAAGAATGAATCAATGACCCGATGAATCGATGAACAAATCGCCGTAGCGGCGGGCGGCGCTTGTCTGTTTGCGCCGGTTGCGGCGCTGGACGAGCGTGTAGGGCGTGAGCAGCCGGAGGGCGACTTTGGCGAGCGCGGAGGCGGAGGGCGCGCCGGAGAGTCCGCGGCGGAGGTACCTGAGGGCGGCGCGCTTGTCGCCGAGGCGGAGGAGGTCTTCGGCGCCCGCGAAGTTGAGGGCGCGCCGGTAGCGTCCGAGTTGTTCCGGACTCAGTTTGAGGTGGGCGGCGGCGCTCTGCTGCGCTTCGAGCCGCGCCTCGATCATCCAGACGAAGTCGCCGCTGGTGTTCGTGCCGTGGCGGCGCCAGGCCGAGAGCACGCCGGGGTCGAAGGCGAACTCGCCGTCGGCGCTCAGCTTCAGGTAAAGCTCGTAGTCTTCGAGCCGCGCGCGCTCGTTCCAGCCGTGCCGCTCGACCGACGAGCGCCGGTAGACGACGGTCGGGCTCATCGGCGCGTAGGTCTCTTCGAGCAGCATGCGGCGCGCGTCGCCGTCGGCGTAATGCGCCCAGTCGAGCGTGCAGTCGAAGACCTCGCCGCGCTCGTCGACCAGGTACGCGTGGCCGTACGCGAGCACGGCGCGTTCCCGCTCCTGCAGCAGCGCGACGCGCGCTTCGAGGAAGCCGGGCAGCCAGAGGTCATCGGAGCCGAGGTAGGCGAAGTATTCGCCTTCGGTCTGGGCCAGCCCCTCGTTGAGCGTGGCGCACAGGCCGCGGTTAGCGCGCGCGAGCAGCTCGCAGGGGAAGGGGCAGTCCTTCAGGACGTCTGCGATGACTTGCGGCGAGCCGTCGCGCGAGCCGTCGTCGATGACGAGCAGGCGCGCGGGCGCGCGGGTCTGCGCGAAGACCGAGCGCAGCGCCGCCGCCACATATGGCGCGTGGTTGTAGGAGGGCACGACGACCGCCACTCGAGAGGTATCGGGTTCGTCCTTCGGCATGAGCAAAAAGGTCGTACTGCTTGGCCCATACCCGCCGCCGCACGGCGGGGTCTCGATCTACGTCAGCACACTCTTCGAACACCTCAGAGGGCTTGGCCTGCACCTCTGGACGTACGGCGAACGCGAGGTGCGCGGGGCGAACGTCCGCTTCATGAAGGACAAGCGGCGCGAACTCGTCCCCCTCGTCTTGCGCGAGGGGCGCGGCGCGCGCGTCGCGGACTGCACGCACTTCCTCCTCGAGTACCCGAGCGCGCTCGTCCCCCTGTGGGTTTTACTCAAACGTCTGCTCGGGTTCGAGTGGGTGAAGATTCTACACGACGGCTCGCTCCCCGTCCGACACGCGCGCTTCGGGCGCGCGCGCCGCGCGCTCTTCCGCCTGGCCGCGCGCAACGTCACGGAGTTCGTCGCGGTCAGCGAAGAGCTGGCGCGCTGGCTGCGCGAGGAGGTGAAGGTCGCGCAGCCAGTGACTCACGTCGGGAGCCTCCTGCCCGTCCCTTACCGCGACGAAGAGGGGGAACTCCCTCAGGAGTTCGACGAGCTGTTCTTCGACGCGATGTGGCACGCGCGGCGCGTCTGTTCCGCCGGAGCCTTCATCCCAGATTACGGCTTCCTGCACGCGGCGCTCGCGGTCGAACGTCTGCGGCGCGAGACGGGCGAGGACATCTGTCTCGTACTGCTCGACGGCGGGTTCGCCTTTGACGAGGCGTACCGCGAAGAGGTCTTGCGGGAGCGTCCCTGGATAACGGTCTTGAAGCACGTCCCGCACCCGGACGTGTTCAGGATTCTCAAGCGCTGCGACGCCTTCGTGCGCGGCTTCGGGCTGGAGAGCTACGGCCTCTCGCGGGTCGAGGCCGTCTGGGCGGGCCTGCCCGTCGTCGCCACGCGCGCGGGCGAGACGCGCGGCATGCTGCTCTACGACTTCGGCGACGTGGACGGACTCACGCGCCAACTCGAACGCGCCCTCGACGGCGACCACCCGGCCGCCGGCTGGGCCGCCGCCTACACGCGCGAGGCCGAGGAGAACTTAAAGTCTATCGCCGCGAAGTTGAGGTTAGGTGAGGAAAGGATTTAACCACAGAGACACAGAGACACAGCTTTAAGAATTTTGAAATTGTCTTAGCTGTGTCTCTGTGTCTCTGTGGTTAATCTGCCGTACACCACCAGCCACGCGCGTCGGAGCGCGAAGGCGGCGACGACGAAGAGGAGGTAGTGGACGGCGAGCACGTAGCGGTACTCCGTGTGGAGCGCCGACTGCACGCAGAGGAAGTAGAGCGGGACGGCGAGGAGCGCGGCCAACTCGCGCCGCCTCCTCTGTCGTAAGAGCAGCGCGAGGCCGAAGAGATAGAGCGGCAGGAAGACGGCCGTGATGAAGACTCGCTGCACGGCGCGCAGGGCGAGTGGCGGCGTCCTCTCCAGGCGCAGCATCGAGCACGCGCGCCTTATCATCACTCCGGCGAACCAGCCGGGATTCTCACGGATGACGGCCAGCGCGCGGCGCGTCCGCCAGCGGTCGCGCTCGATGCCGTCGGGCGTGAAGAGCGCCGCGCCGTATTCGGGACGGCCCGCCTCCTCCGCCTCCATGTGTGTCAGTCCTAAATCGGTGTCGGGCAGCCCGAACCTGTGCTCGCGGTCGTAGTCCGCGATGCCCTCGACGAGCGTCTGCCCCGCGCCCAGAGAGACCGGGATGAAGTGTCCGTAGACGACCGCGTTCCTCAAAGTCATGGGCGCCAGGACGAGCAGAGCCCCGGCGACCAACCCGAGCGCCGGCCGCCAGCGCCCGCCCTTCGCGAAGAGCAGAGGCACGGCGGCGACGGCCAGGAACGGCGCGAGCAGCAGCCCGTTCGCCCTCAGCCAGCAGGACGCGCCGACGAGCGCGCCGGCCCCGAGCGCCTTGAGCACGACCCGGCCTTCGCGCGCGCGCACCAGCAGCCACACGGCCGCGAGCAGCGGCAGCACCGCGAGCGTGTCCGGCAGAAGCGTCAGGGAGTTCCAACAGAACTGCGGCGCTAAGGCGACGAGCACCCCCGCGAAGAGGCCCGTGCCGAACGTCAGCAGCTCCGCCGCGATGAGGAAGACGAGCGCCGCCGCGAGCGAGTCGCACGCGGCCTGGAAGAGCTGTACGGCCGCGTCCGACCCGCCGAAGACCGCGTGGACGAACACGAGCACGAAAGGGTAGCCCGGCGGGTGCCCGAGCAAATCCGGGTCGCTCGTCGGCGACGAAGGGTCGTAGAAGGACGCGAGGCCGTTCGCCTTCAGCAGCCCCGCCAAACGCCTGTAGTTCTCCGCGACGGAGGACTGAACCTTGTAAGCCTCGAACCGCGCGTCGCGCCAGCAGAGCAGCCTGACCCCGAACGCCACCGCGAAGACCACGACCGCGGCGACGAGCGTCGGGCGCGCTGCTCTGTGTCGGGGGTAGGAGGGTTGCTGCGAGGAGGTTGTAGGGGCGGGAGATTGCATCAAGGTTCTCGTGGAAATCTTGGCCGGCCGGCGACCAACATTATACAGACCCGCCCGGCGGGCGGCATGGGCGCCGCTCTGCCGGGCGGGTCTGTGCGTCGCGGCGCGCAGCCCGACGCCGTGCCTGGCGCCCGTTTTAAATGATGCTCATTCTATCCGGGCCCCGCTCGTCATCTCGCTCAGTGCTGCCACTGTCCTTGCTGTCTAATGCGGTGGTCGAGGGTGAAGTGCGGGCCTGGCATTCATCGCAACGGTCGCCCTCTTCCTTCACCTCGTGTTCGTCGCACTGCCAACATTTCGCCATATGACTGACCTCCTGCGCCGGCCGGCGCACCCTAAACGACGACTCTGGCGGCTGCGAGGATTGCCACAATGACTATCGCGACCTGTAGAAACTCCTGCGCCTGTGAGAGCCGCTCGGCCTTGTCCGAGATCAGCTCTTGCGTGGCGTCTATCACCTTTTGCCACTCCTCAAAGTATGCCTGATATCTCCCCATCACCGACTTTGGAAACTGTGCCCCTTCGCTCGCCGCGTACAGGCTCGTCGCCGCTCGGGCGACCATATCGCCAAAGATGGGCGCGGGCACGGACTTGACCAGCAGCACCCTGACCGCGAGCAGTACGCTCACGACTAGGCAGAAAAGACCCACCCCGAGCAAGAGCTTCTCGACGAAGCGCAACTCCGGTTGAATCTTCTGGAGGAAGGCGAACGATGCGGCGATGAAGATGCCCGCTATCGTGATGTTCCCCTGCGCCTTGACCTCCAGGCTGCGCCAGTTGGCCGCGAGTTCTCTGTAGGCGACCGCGTAGGCGTCGAGCGCCTTATCTAAGAACGACTCCTTAACCGCGGCGGCATCACCGAGGGGGAGCGACGTCACCGCGGCCTCACCCTGCGGGAGTGCCTGGGGCGTCGCGCCCGCCGGCGACGGCACGCCCCGGCCCTCGACGCCGGCTGTGACGGCCGGAAGGTAGAGGAGGCGGACGACCTTCGAGCCGTTGAGCAGGAGTTTGGCCGTTCGTATCTTCATGAGGTTCACTCCTCGCGGGAGGTTACGGCCGCCGCGAATTTTGAAGCTAGTCGGGGGACGTGGAGTGCGCCCGAAAACGGCCGTAGACTATTCCCCGCCGTGGCCCGTGTCAACGGATATTTGAAGGGCGCGCCGGACGCCCGAATGTTGACGGCCCGGCGCGTGTTACTATTTCGGCGCTTCGCTTTCAGTCCGGGGGCAGTCTCGCCCTCGCACTAGAAGGACTAGCCGGCGCGGGCAGTTTGCCGGCCAGAACTTATCGCCGCGCCGCGGCGTAAAGCCGGCAGTAGTCCGAAGTCCGAACGTTTTTCCGAAGCCACAGGTGAATAAGATGTTCTGTCCCAAGTGCGGTCAGCAGTCGTCCGACGAAGTTCGCTTCTGCCCGAGGTGCGGGCTCCAGCTCGCGGGGCTGCCCGCCTACGTGGCCGGCAACGAGTACGCGCCGGCCCGGCCCGAACCCGCGCGCGTGGCGGAGCTGACGGCCAAGCGCCGGGGGACGCGCCGCGGCGCCAAGCTGATGTTCTTCAGCGTCGTGCTCTTCCCCGTCTTCTTCGGCCTCTGCTTCCTCGTGAACGGCCCCGTGCCGCTCTTCGTCCCGTTCACTGTCTTCCTGACGGGGCTGGTCATGCTCGTCTACGCGCGCCTCTTCGGCGACGAGCTGATCCCCGTCAGCCACCGCGGCGCGCGCGACCGAGACCTCTCGGCGGGCGCCGAACGACAAGCCCTCGGCGCCGCGCAGTTCACGCCCGCCCCGCTCTTCAACCAGCCGCGTGCCAACACCGCCGAAATCTACCAGCCGCCCAGCGTCACCGAGAACACGACCAAGCTCCTCGACAAAGACTCCTGAGTCCCGCCCGCCAGCCGCGCCGCTGCGTGCTACTATCTCCCTTCCCGACGGAGGGGCGTGGCGCCGCAGTGTCAAATCCTAAAATTAAACAAGGCCGCCGATGCTGAACGGCCAGAGCATCATCTGCTTCGGCGGCGAGGACTGGTGGTATCACCACCCGCACTCGAAGAACCATTTGATGAGAAGGTTCGCAAGGGCGGGGAACCGGGTGGTCTTTGTGAACTCGATCTCGATGGGGCTGCCGGGGTTGGGGAATAAGGACTTGGTGCCGCGCGTCGTGCGGAAGTTGCGTTCGTACGCGAAGCTGGCGCGGCGGACGCCCGAGGGCATCACGGTCGTCTCGCCCGCGGCGCTGCCCTTCTACGGGAGCCGCGCGGCGCGCGCGCTCAACCGGAGCCTTCTGGCGGCGCAGGTCGGGGGCCTGGCGCGCGCGCGCGGCTTGCGGAGGCCGATCCTCTGGATCGCCATCCCGACCGCGGCCGAGATGATCGGGCGCCTCGAAGAGTCGCTCGTCGTCTACCACGTCTCGGACAAGTACGACGAGAACTCGATGGATCACGCGACCGACCCCGGAACAATCCGCCGCCTGCACGAGTACGCCCTCAACCGCGCCGACCTCGTCTTCTACTCGGGGCGCAAACTCCTAGAAGAGGCCACCCGAGCCCGCGAGCGCTCACACCTCCTGGAGCAGGCCGTCGATTTCGAGCACTGGAAGCAGGTCGGGGGCGGCGCGCTCGCGGTCGCCGAGGCGGTCGCGCGCATCCCTCGGCCGCGCCTCGGCTACTTCGGCGCGGTGGAGCCGTGGCTGATAGACCAGGAGTTAATTAAGCGCGCGGCGGTCGAACATCCGGACTGGCAGTGGGTCTTCATCGGCAACAAGTCGCGCGGCGTCGAGGTCGAGTCTTTGCCGAACACGCACTTCCTGCCGCCCGTCCCTTACGACGAGCTGCCGCGTTACGCCGCCGGGTTTGATGTGTGTGTGCTGCCGTGGGAAACTGAACGCGCGTTCACGAGCTACGGGTCGGCCATCAAGGTGCGCGAGTACCTGGCGACGGGGAAGCCCGTCGTCATCTCGCCGCTCCCCGAGTATGAGCCGATGCGGGACGTGCTCCGCATCGCGCGCAGTCGCGAAGACTTCTTCCGCCTCATCGCCGACGCGCTCGCTGAAGACGACCCCGGCGCGCCGCTCCGGCGACAGCGCGCCGTCGAGGGCGGCACCTGGGACGCGCGCGCCGAGTGGGTCAGCGGCCTCATCGAAGAGGCGCTGGCGAAGAAACGATGAATGCTGAGTGATGAATGATGAATGAAAGGCAGGGGGCTCTTTATTCATCATTCATCACTCATCGTTCATCATTCCAGACATGAAGCAGCTTCTGCAAAATCTAAAAACCGGTGAGGGCGTCGTGGCGGACGTGCCGGCGCCGGTCGCGCAGCCGGGGCGGGTTCTGGTGCGCGCGGCCGCGTCGCTCGTGAGCGCGGGCACGGAGCGCGCGTTCGTCGAGCTGGGACGCAAGAGCCTTCTGGGGAAGGCGAAGGAGCGGCCCGACCTCGTAGGCAAGGTCTTGGAGAAGGTGAAGAGCGAGGGGCTGGTGAGCACGCTGCGCTCTGTGCGCGAGAAGCTGGACGAGTCGCACGCGCTCGGCTACAGCGCCGCGGGCGTCGTCGTCGAGGTCGGCGAGGGCGTGACAGAGTTCCGCGCGGGCGACCGCGTGGCCTGCGCGGGCACGGGCTACGCCGCGCACGCCGAGCTGCTCTCCGTGCCGAAGAACCTCTGCGTGCGCCTGCCCGACAATGTCGATTTCGAGACGGCCGCGTTCGCCACGCTCGGCGCCATCGCGCTGCAAGGGGTGCGACTCGCCGAGCCGACGCTCGGCGAGTCGTTCGTCGTCATCGGCCTCGGCCTCATCGGGCAGCTCGCGGCGCAGCTCCTGAAGGCCAACGGCTGTCGCGTCTTCGGCGTCGACCTCGATTCGAAGAGGGTTGAGTTGGCAAAGTCGCTCGGCATGGACGACGGCTGTGTCGCGGGCGAAGGAGTGAAGCAGGCGGTAGCGAAGTGGTCGCGCGGGCGCGGCGCCGACGCGGTGCTCCTGACGGCGGCGACGCAGTCGGACGAGCCGGTGCAACTGGCCGGCGAAATCTCGCGCCTGCGCGGGCGCGTCGTCGCGGTCGGACTGGTCGGGCTGAACGTGCCGCGCGCCGCCTACTTCCAGCGCGAGCTGACGCTGCGCGTCTCGATGTCCTACGGCCCCGGCCGCTACGACCCCGAGTACGAGGAGCGGGGGCACGACTACCCACTCCCTTACGTGCGCTGGACGGAGGGGCGCAACCTCGAAGCCTTCCTCGACCTCGCCGCCGCCGGGAGCCTGAAGACCGCGCCGCTCGTCACGCACCGCTTCCCCGTCGAAGAGGGCGCGCGCGCGTACCAGCTCATCTCGGGCGACACGGGCGAGTCCTACCTCGCGGTTCTCATCAACTACGACACCGGGCGCGAGCTTGCAAGCAACGTCGAGAACAGAATCTCAAATTCGAAATTTGAGATTCCAAATTCTCAAGTGCGCGTCGGGATGGTCGGCGCGGGCGAGTACGCGCGGCGGATGCTTCTGCCGCACTTCCGGGCGGAGGGCGTCGAGTTCGTGTCCGTAGCGACGGCGTCGGGCGTGACGGCGCGCGACGTGGGCCGCCGCTACGGCTTCGCGCGCTTCGTCTCGGGCGCGGAAGAGGTTCTGGCCGAAGAGGGCGTCAACCTCCTCGTCGTCGCCACGCGCCACGACACGCACGCCGAACTCGCGCGGCGCGGGCTGGAGCGCGGCCTCGACGTGTTCGTCGAGAAGCCGCTTGCCTTAAACGACGAGGAGCTGGACGCGCTGCTCGAAGCGGCCGCGCGCTCGAAGGGGCGTCTGACGGTCGGCTTCAACCGGCGCTTCTCGCCGCACGCGCGCCAGGCCAGGGAGTTCTTCGCAGACCGGCGCTCGCCCCTCTCGATCCTCTACCGCGTCAACGCCGGGCGCGTGCCGCGTTCGCACTGGACGCAGGACGCGCGCGAGGGCGGCGGGCGCATCCGCGGCGAGGTCTGCCACTTCGTGGACTTCATGCAGTACGTCACCGGCGCGCACGTCGAGAAGGTCTACGCCGAGTCGGTTTCCTCCGACGACCGCGAGGGGACGGACGACGACTCGGTCTTCGTCACGCTCAAGTTCGCGGACGGCTCGAACGGCACCGTCGCCTACCTCGCCGAAGGCGACCGCGCGCTCCCCAAAGAGCGCGTCGAGATTTTCGGGCAGGGCCGCACGTTCGTCGTCGAAGACTTCCGCGCCGCCGCCGCATACGCGGGCGGCCGCGAGACGAAGACGCGCCTGCGCGCGCAGGACAAGGGGCAGCGCGAAGAGGTGCGGGTCGTCTGCGCGGCGCTGCGCGCGGGCGCCCCCGCGCCCATCCCGCTCGCCGACTTAGCCAACACCACGCGCGCGACCTTCCGTCTCCTCGACTCGCTGCGCACGGGGCAGGCGGTAAGGGTGCTGGGTGCTGGGTGCTAGGTGCTGGTTCAAACCAAAACCCAGCACCCAGCACCCAGCACCCCTAAAACTTATGTGTGGCATCGCCGGTCTCATCTCATTAAATCCCGAGCGCCGCGTCGGCGCGATGCTGAAGTCCGTCGAGCATCGCGGGTACGACGACGAGGGCGTGTGGAGTTCCGCGCCGTTTGACGAAGAGGGCAGGCGCGCGTGTCTGGCGCACAGGCGTCTGGCGATCATCGACACGAGCAGCGCGGGGCACCAGCCGATGCCTTCGGCGGGCGGGCGCTTCACGGTCACCTTCAACGGCGAGATTTACAACTACCGGGAGCTGCGCCGAAGGCTTGAGGGCTTAGGGCGCGAGTTCCGCACCGACACCGACACGGAGGTGATGCTCGAAGCCTTCGCCGAGTGGGGCGTCGAGGGCGCGCTGCCTTTTCTCAACGGCATGTTCGCCTTCGCGGTGTGGGACGAGCGGGAGAAGACGCTCACGCTCGCGCGCGACCGTCTGGGCATTAAGCCCTTGTTCTACGCGGAAGTGAGGACGGAGGGGGGCGCGTCTTTCGCTTTCGGGTCGGAGGCGAAGGCCGTGCTCGCGTCGGGACTGGTGAAGCCGGAACTCGACCTCGAGGGGCTTAATCAACAGCTCACCTTTCTCTGGACGCCCGACCCGCACACTCTCTTCCGAGGCGTACGCAGACTCCCGCCCGGTCACGTCCTGACGTGGCGCGAAGGCGTCGTGACGACGCGCGAGTGGTGGGACGTTTCGTTCGACGAGATCGAAGAAGGTAAGAGCGAAAGTTGGTGGCGCGAGCGTCTGCTCGAAACCCTGGGGCGCGTCGTCGGGATGGAGATGGTGGCCGACGTGCCGCTCGGGTCTTTCCTCTCGGGCGGCGTGGACTCTTCGGTGGTCACGGCCCTGATGGCGAAGCGCGGCGGAGGCCGTCGGGTCTCGACCTACACGGTCGGCATCGAAGAAGAAGACCTGCGCTTCGACATCATCCCGAGCGACGTGCCGTGGGCGCGCAAGGTCGGACGGCTGCTCGACGCCGATTACCACGAGACGATGCTCAGGCCCGACGTGGCGAAGCTCCTGCCGATGCTCGTCCGCCACCTCGAGATGCCGGTCATCGACATGGCCATCTCGAGCTACCTCGTCTCGCGTGAGGCGCGCGAGACTCTGACGGTGATGCTCTCGGGGATGGGCGGCGACGAGGTCTTCGCGGGCTACCCGCGGCAGGTGGCGATGAGTTTGGCGGGCGCGCTCGACCCCTTGCCTTCGGCGATACGGCGGCCGGCCATGCGCGCCGTGGCGGGCGCGCTGCCCGGCGGGCGGCCCGGACGTCTGACCGCCCCGCTCCGCAACGCGAAGAAGTTCGCGAAGAGCGCCGCGCTCGACTTCGAGTCGCGCTACATGGGCTTCGGCACCTACTTCACAGACGAGGCGAAGCGCCGGCTCTACACGGACGAGGTGCGCGCCGGTTTGGGTGAACGGGACGCGTACTACCTGCACCGGCGCTACTTCGAGCGGTGCAGGCGGGCGGCGCCTTTGAACCGCCTGCTCTACGTGGACATGAAGACGTTCCTGCCGTGCCTGAACTTAGATTACACGGACAGGACTTCGATGGCGGCGACGCTCGAAGTGCGCGTGCCGCTGCTCAACCACGAGCTGGTCGAGCTGGCGGCGCGGATGCCGCCGCGTCTGAAGCTGAGGGGCCTGCGGCGCAAGTACCTTCTGAAGAAGGCGGCCGAGGAGCTGCTGCCGCGCGACGTGGTGTGGAGGAAGAAGGCGGGCTTCGGGGCGCCGATCCGCGCGTGGCTGCGCGGCCCGCTGCGCCCCTTAGTGGACGAGCTCCTGTCTGAAGAGGTCGTCCGCGCGCGCGGCCTCTTCCGCCCCGAAGAGGTGCGGCGCGTCGTCGCAGAGAACCTCTCGGGCCGCGAAGACTTCGGCCTCCACGTCCTGCAGCTGTTGACGCTGGAGATGTGGCAGCGCGAGTTCCTCGACGCGTAGAGGTTTATTGTCGGCGTTGCTTGAGTCTTATGCGAGTTGATTTTCACCACAGAGACACAGAGACACGGCTTGGTGTCTTTAACTCAACCGGCTGTGCCTCTGTGTCTCTGTGGTGAAATTACCTTCCACTCCGCGCGCAAGGTTGATGAAGAAGATGTACGCCAACCGCCAAGGGCGACAGCCCGTGCTCCCCGCATGGTTCGACGCGCGTGTGGCGGGGCTGGTGCTGGCGGTGAAGGCGCTGGTGCTGCTCCACGGCGTGCAGGCGTACGTGGTTTGGAAGAACGAGCGGGTCGGGTCTTTCTACGACTGGCTAGCGATCTGGAACCGCTGGGACGCGCCGCACTACCTGGACATCGCGCGCATGGGCTACGTCTCGACGGGCGTCGAGGCGCGCTGGATCGTCTTCTACCCGCTCTACCCCTGGCTGGTGCGCGCGGCCACGTTCGCGTTGCGCGACGAGCTGCTGGCCGCCTTCTTCGTCTCAGGGGTAGCGTCGGTGGCCGCGGGACTCCTGCTCTACAGGCTGGCGCTGCTGGACGAGGAGGACGTGACGGCGCGCGCCTCGGTCTTCTACCTGCTCGTCTTCCCGACCGCCTACTTCCTGCACATAGGCTACACGGAGAGCCTCTTCCTCGCGCTGGCGCTGGGCGCGTTCCTGGCGGCGCGCGGGCGCAGTTGGGCGGCGGCGGGCGCGCTCGGGTTCTTTGCCGCGATGACGCGCGTCAACGGGCTGCTGCTGCTCGCGGCGCTGCTGTTCGAGGCGCGCGAGGAGTATCTGAAGGAGGGGCGGCGCCAGCGCCTCGCGTGGGCCTGGCTGCTGCTGGTGCCGGCGGGCTTCGGCGTCTACCTCTTCATCAACTGGCGGGTCTTCGGCGACCCGCGCGCGTTTCTGGGGACGCAAGACCTCTACTGGTACAAGTCGGTCACGTGGCCGTGGGTCGGCGTTAAAGGCGCCCTGAGCTCGACGTGGTCGCGCGCGCCTTCGGACGCGCAGATGGTCGGGTGGCAGGAGTTCTTCTTCGTGCTGCTCGGGCTGGCCCTGACGGCGTGGGCGTGGCTGAGGCTGCGCGCGTCGTACGCGGTCTGGATGACCTGTAACTGGCTCCTGTGGACGAGCACGAAGTTCGTGCTGAGCGTGCCGCGCTACACGCTCGTGCTCTTCCCGGCCTACATCCTGCTGGCGCGCCTGCGCGTGTCGAGGCCGGCGTGGGGCGCGGCCGTCGCGGTCTGGTCGCTGCTCCTGCTCGCCCTCTTCGCCGCGCGCTTCTCGCAAGGGTACTGGGCGTTTTGAGGCGGAAGCCCGACCGTGAGGGAGGGCGTACGTCTCCCGTCAAAATTCAAGCGGAGTAAGACTGACGCCCTCCCTGACGGTCGGGCTTCCGCCACTTCTTGAGGATAGACAGATGAGACTGACGTTGACTGTCTTAGCCGTCGCGGCGCTCGCGACGTTCGTGCGGACGACGAAGGCGCAGGCGGTCGCGCCGCGGCCCCTGCGTCCCGTGCACACCTTCTCGATTGTGGCGCGCGACCCCTTGACGGGCGAGATGGGCGTGGCCGTGCAGTCGCACTGGTTCTCGGTCGGGTCGAACGTGGCGTGGGCCGAGGCGGGCGTCGGCGCCGTCGCCACGCAGTCCTTCGTAGACCCTTCGTACGGGCGCAACGGCCTCGACCTCATGCGCGGCGGCACGCCGGCCGGGGAGGCCCTGAAGTCTCTGCTCGCGAGGGACGAGGGGCGCGACGTGCGGCAGGTGGCGATGATCGACGCGCAGGGGCGCGTCGCCGCGCACACCGGCGCCAAGTGCATCGAGGCCGCGGGCGACCACGTCGGCGCGAACTACTCCGTGCAGGCCAACCTGATGGCGAACGACAAGGTCTGGCCCGCGATGGCGCGCGCCTTCGAGTCGGCGAAGGGCGACCTGGCCGAGCGGATGCTGGCCGCGCTCGACGCGGCGCAGGCCGCGGGCGGCGACATACGCGGGCGTCAGTCGGCGGCCATCGTCGTCGTCAAGGCCGAGTCCACCGGCAAGCCCTGGGCGGACAGGATTTTTGATTTGAGGGTTGACGACAGCCCCGAGCCTCTTAAAGAACTCCGCCGGCTCGTCAAGCTTCAGCGCGCGTACAATCACATGAACGCGGGCGACGCGGCCGTCGAGCGCAAGGATAACGAGGGCGCCCTGCGCGAGTACGGCGCGGCCGAACAGCTCGTCCCCGACAACGTCGAGATGGTCTACTGGCACGCCGTCGCGCTCGCCAACATGAACCGCGTCGAGGAGTCCCTGCCGCTCTTCCGGCGCGTCTTCGCGGCCGACCCGAACTGGCGTACACTCACCCCGCGCCTCGTCAAGGCGGGCATCCTCCCCGACGACAGAAAACTGATTGAGCGCATCGTCAACGCCGGCCGGCGGCCGGGGAACAAAAAGTAGCCCGCCGCGTGTCTAAGGTTTGTTGACCTGATGATCAGCACCTCGGGATTGACGAAGTTCTACGAGACGCACCCGGCGGTGCGGGAGGTCGACCTGTTCGTGCCGGCGGGCGAGACGTGCGCGCTGGTGGGGCCGAACGGGGCCGGGAAGACGACGCTCCTGAAGATGCTCGCGGGGCTTTTGCGCCCGACGAGCGGCAAGATCGAGGTCGCGGGCGTCGAGGTCGGGGCCGAGCCCAAGCGCCTGCACCGCATCGTCGGCTACGTGCCCGACACCTTCGGCCTCTACGACGACTTGAGCGTCCGGCACTTCCTCGAATACTTCGCGCGCGCGCACGAGGTCCCGCGCGACAGTATGGGGAAGCGAATCGAGGGCGTGCTCGGCCTGACCAACCTCACGGCGAAGCGCGACGCGCAGGTCGGCGCGCTCTCGCGCGGGATGCGGCAGCGGCTCGTCATCGCGAAGACCCTGCTGCCCGCGCCGAAGGTTCTGCTGCTCGACGAGCCCGCGTCGGGGCTCGACCCGCACGCGCGCATCGAGCTGCGCGACCTCATCCGGCAACTCGCGGCCCTGGGGACGACCATCCTCGTCAGTTCGCACATCCTGAACGAGCTGGCCGACTTCAGCACCTCGGTCATCATCATGGAGCGCGGGCGCGTGGCGCGCTCGGGGCGCATCGACGCCCTGGTCGAGGAGCTGGCCGGCGGCACGCCCGTCCGCGCCGAGCTGCTCGGAGCGGAAGGCGCCGCGCTGCTCGCGGAAGATTTAAATGCGCGCGCGGGCGTGAAAAGGGTTAAAGTGGAGGGCGCGACCGTGGACTTCACTTTCAACGGCGAGCGCGCGGCGCTGGCCGCGCTCCACCGGGAGCTGGCGGCGGCGCACGTCGGCCTCGTCTCCTTCTACGAGCGCCGCCTCACGGTCGAGGACGTCTTCCTCGCGTCGGGGCGGCGGGACGTATCGTGAAAGGATGAAGGCGGAAGGATGAAGGATGAAGGGACGGCAATCCTTACTTCATCCTTCATCCTTCCGCCTTCATCCTTCCAGAGTCGGGAGGTACATCTACATGGCCTGGAATCCTTCGCTGAGTCTGAACCCTGAGTTCGTGCGGGTCTTGCGGACGACGCTGCCGCGGCGGCGGGCGCTGTTCGTGGCGGGGCTGACCGTCGTGCTCCTGGCGGCGGGCGCGTGGGTCGTGTGGAGCAGGTCGGCGCCCCCGAGCTACGTCTACGGGCATTTCAAGGGCGACCTCGATGCCATGCCCGACCCGGCGGATCTGTGGGCGCGGCAGGTGAGGAACTTCGGCTCGGAGTCCTACGGCGTCCTGTCGGTGCTGCTCTTCGCGCTGCTCTTCGTGCTCGGGCCGGCGCTGGCCGGGCTCTCTTTGGTGCAGGAGCGCCTGCGCGGGACGGCCATCTTTCAGCAGATGAGTCTGCTCTCGCCCTTCCGGCTCGCTTCGGGGAAGTTCTGGGGCGCGGGCGCGCTCGCGTACTTCGTCGCGCTGCTGCTCCTGCCGTGCGCGCTCGCCGCCGCCTGGCTGGGCGGGGTCGATTCCGACAAGGTCTGGCGGCTCTACCTCTTCCTTTTGGTCGGCGGCTTCGCGTGGCAGGCGCTCGGGCTCTACGCCTCGGCGGCCCTGTGCGGGTCTTCGGGTCGCGCGCCGCGCGGCGGGCTTCTGGTCGGGCCGCTCGTCGCGGTCGGCGGCGCGGTGACGGCGCTCGCGCTCAACTCGGTCTTCACGGCCGACTACGCGGAGATGGCGCGCCGCCTCGCCGAGTTCGCCGCGAGCGGCAGGGGCATCGAGGACTACCTCTACCGGAGTTATCAAAGCTACTGGTGGCACTTCTACGGCGCGCGCATACCCGCGTACGCGGTGGTGCTCGGGCTGGTCTCGTTCGCGGGGCTGTGGGCGTTCGCGGGCGCGGTCAGGCGCGTCAAGGCCTGGCAGCTGATCCCGCTCAAGCCCGGCGCCGCGTGGCTCTTCTTCGGGAGCGCGTGCGCGATTGTGACCGGGCTCTTGTGGGGGCGTCACTTCGACGACGAGGTGCCGGCCACGCGGCTCGAGATTTACATGCTGCTCTGCTGGGCCGGGGTGGCGGCGCTCGCGGGCGAGTCGGCGCTGACCCGCGCGCGCCTGCGCGAGTGGTGGAGCGCGGAGCCGGGGCCGGTGGCGCTGCTCCAGCGCGCGGAGATCAAGGCTTCGATCAACAGCATCCTCGTCGCGGCCGGCTGCTCGCTCGCGGGACTCTTCGCCCTGTGGTTCAGCTACCACGTCGACCCGCTCGGGAACCGCCCGGAGTACAACCTCGGCACGCAGTTCCTGCCCGTCGCGCTCTGCTTCGCGCTGACCCTCTCCGCGACCGTCGCCTTCGTGCAGCTCTGCGCGATGTACCGCTTCCGGCTCGGCGGCTGGGCGGGCGTGGCGTTGCTCATCTGCGTCTACGCCTTCGCGGGCGTGGCCGGCGCGCTCCTGGAGAAGCCCGACAACACGGCCGCGCTCTTCAACCCTCTGGCCTACGCCGCGACGGTCACGAAGGGCGACTACTACCTGGACAGCGCCTACGACGCGCTCCAGTGGTCGTACGAGCCGGCCGAAGGGCGCTACCGCTCCGTCGTCAAAGCGCCCGCGGACTACAAGCCCCACGCGGAGCCGCGCTACGACGTGGCCTCCGCCGCCGCGCGCGGCCTCGTCGTCCAGGGCGGCTTCGCACTCCTCTGCCTAGCCTTCGCCACCCTCAAATACCGCCAGACCCGCCGCGACATGCTCCGCGACCCGGAGGACTGACGGCCCAGACCTCGACGGCATTCTCAGGCTTCAAGGGCGGAAGGCGCACAACCTTCCGCCCTCCTTTTTAGCGGCCTTGCTTGTGAGGGGCGGGAGTGGCATGTTAATTTCCTGAGTTTCGTGTGGGCGCTCGTTTTGCGCTGTGTGAGTCAGGTTTGGGGGACAGGTGTCGGCGAACTATTTCATGGAGAACGTGAGGCAGAGCGCGGCGGCGGGGCAGGGGTTGAAGGAGCGCGTCCGCGCCTTCTGGCAGGAGCACCCGTGCGGGACGAAGTTCGCGGACGCGGAGGTCGGCTCGCGGGCCTTCTACGAGGCCGTCGAGGAGCACCGCTACCGGACGGAGTGGCACATCCCGGAGGCCGCGGGCTTCGACAAGGCGGGGGGCCTGCGCGTCCTGGAGATCGGCTGCGGGCTCGGCACCGACGGGGCGCGTTTCGCGCGCGCGGGCGCCGTCTACACGGGCGTCGATTTGACGGAGGCGGCCGTCTCGCTCGCGCGCGGAAGGTTCGAGCTGGAAGGTCTGCCGGGCGAGTTCCGCGTGGCCGACGCCGAAGGGTTGGAGTTCGACGACGAGACGTTCGACGTCGTCTACTCGCACGGCGTCCTGCACCACACGCCTGACACGCGCGCGGCCGTGCGCGAAGTTCACAGGGTGCTGAAGCCGGGCGGGCGCGCGGTCGTGATGCTCTACCACCGGGACTCTTACAACTACCGCGTCAACATCGGCGTGCTGCGCCGCCTGGGCGCGCGCCTCCTGCGCACCGAGGGCGGCGTCAAACTCGCGCACAGACTGACGGGCGAACCCGTCGAGAGTCTGCGCGAGCACGCCGCGCGCCTGAAGGAGGACGCGGGGCAGTACCTCTCGGCCGGAGAGTTCCTGAGCCGCAACACGGACGGGGCCGGCAACCCCTTGACGCGCGTCTACTCGCGGCGCGAGGCGCGCGAGCTGTTCGAGGACTTCGCGCGGGTCGAGTTCGCCGTCCACTTCCTCAACAAGCGCTGGCTCCCCGTCTTAGGCCCGCGCCTCCCGCGCTCCCTGGAGGCGCGCCTCGCCTCCCGCTGGGGCTGGCACCTCTGGATTTACGCGACTAAACAGTAGGCTGTAGGCAGTAGGCAGCCGCTCCGCGTGAAGTAACTTGAAGGATGAATTTAGTGACTCGGGTCTGATGGCTCTGACTGCCTACTGCCATCTGCCTACCGCCTACTGATTATGCGCAACGTTCTGGTCACGGGTGGGGCGGGGTTCATCGGGTCGCACCTGGTCGCGCGCCTGCTCGACGAAGGGCGGTGGCGCGTGACGGTGGTGGACGACTTCAACGACTTCTACGACCCCGCGCTCAAGCGCCGCAACGTCGAGCCGCACCTCGGGCGTGAAGACTTCGAGCTGTGCGAGGCGGACGTGCGCGACCGCGCGGCGCTCGGAGAAGTTTTCGGGGCGGCGAAGTTCGACTGTGTAGTCCACCTCGCGGCGCGCGCGGGCGTCCGGCCGTCGCTCCTGGAGCCCCTGCTCTACACCGAAACGAACGTCGACGGCACCGTCAACCTGCTCGAGTTGGCCCGCGGGCACGGCGTAAGGCAGTTCGTCTTCGGCTCTTCGTCCTCGGTCTACGGCGAGAACGAGAAGGTGCCCTTCGCCGAAGACGACCCCATCTTCAAACCCATCTCGCCGTACGCGGCGACGAAGGCGGCGGGCGAGCTGCTCTGTCACACCTACTCGCACCTCTTCGGCCTGCGCTGCGTGTGCCTGCGCTTCTTCACCGTCTACGGCGCGCGCCAGCGGCCCGACCTCGCGATTCACAAGTTCGCGCGGCTCATCTCCGAAGGAAAACCTATCCCCGTCTTCGGCGACGGCACGACGCGGCGCGACTACACGTACGTGGACGACATCGTCGCGGGCGTGCGCGCGGCGATGGACTACGAGGCCAGCCCCTACGAGGTCATCAACCTCGGCGGCTCGCGCACGGTGAGCCTGAGCGAGCTGATCGCGCTGCTCGAACGAGAACTCGGGCAGCAGGCCGTCATCGACCGGAAGCCCCTTCAGCCCGGCGACGTGCCGCAGACTTACGCCGACGTTTCCAAGGCGCGCCGGCTGCTGGGCTACGACCCCCGCACGCCGATTGAAGAGGGCATCAGGCGATTCGTCGAATGGTTCAAGAAAGAAGGTGCTGGGTGCTAGGTGCTGGGTGCTGGGTGAAGAAGAGGAGCTTGGTTTTCATCCAGCACCCAGCACTCAGCACCCGGCACCCAGAGGATCGTTTATGAAGCTTTACGACGAGGAAGAGACCGTCATCAGTCCGGCCGACGAGGTGACGTTGGCGGCGACGCTGGCCGAGCCGGGCGCGGCGCCGGAGATTTCGCTGTTCCTGCCGGTCTTGAACGAGGAGCCAAACCTGCGGCCGCTGCACGTGAAGATCGACGAGGCGCTCGCGCACCTCGGGCGCACGGCCGAGATCATCTACGTGGACGACGGCTCGACGGACGGGAGCCTCGAAGTCCTGCGCGAACTCGCGCGCCGCGACCCGCGCGTCCGCGTCGTCGCCCTGCGCCGCAACTACGGCCAGACCGCCGCGATGGCCGCCGGCATCGACGCCGCGCTCGGCAAGGTGCTCATCCCGATGGACGCAGACCTCCAGAACGACCCGGCCGACATCGCGCGCCTGCTGGAGAAACTGGACGAGGGCTTCGACGTGGTCTCGGGCTGGCGCAAGGAGCGGCAGGACAAGATGGTCTCGCGCAAGATTCCGTCGATGATCGCCAACCGCATCATCTCCTTCATCGGCGGCGTGCGCCTGCACGACTACGGCTGCTCCCTGAAGGCCTACCGCCGCGAGTTCCTGAAGGAGGTAAGACTCTACGGCGAGATGCACCGCTTCATCCCCATCTACGCGAGCTGGGTCGGGGCGAAGGTGACGGAGATTCCCGTCCGGCACCACCCGCGCACGATGGGCAAGTCGAAGTACGGGCTGTCGCGCACCTTCAAGGTGATGCTCGACCTGATGACGATCAAGTTCATGGCCTCGTACCACACGAAGCCGATCTACGTCTTCGGCATGTTCGGCTTCTCGTCTTTCCTCATCTCGGCCGTCGCCTTCCTGTGGGCGCTCGTCCGCAAGTTCGGCGGCGAGTCCTTCATCCGCAACCCGCTCTTCACCATCACCATCGTCATGTTCGCCGTCGGCGTCCAGTTCATCCTCATGGGCCTCCTGGCCGAGATGCTCGTGCGCACCTACCACGAGTCGCAGGCCAAGACCATCTACGCCGTCCGCGAGCGCCTCGGCTTCCCCGAAGAGGCTTAGGACTCACCCCGTCACCTTAAAACTTTCGCGCGCGCCGCCAACCGTGCGGCGCGCGTCCGTGTCTCTACGGTTAAAGAGAGGGTGAGCCATGAGGAAGCTGCTGCTTTGCGTCGCGCTCCTTCTGCTGCCGGGCGCGGGCGCGCGCGGGCAGGAGACTGCCGGGGCCGCGGGCGGCGCGCCCGCGCCGCTGTCCGCGCAGCTGGAAGCTTTGAAGGGCGAGGCCGCGCGGCTCCTTGAGTCGCAGTCGAACAGGGAGCGCGCGTGGGGCGCGTACCTCGCCGGGCGCGACGGGCTGGAGGAGCTGGCGCCGGCGCTCGTGCGGACTGTCGCAGACCCTTCGCTCGGCGACGGCCCCGAAGAGTCGCTCGTCCGCCGCGCCGCGCTCGACGCGCTCATCCGCCTCGACGCGAAAGTCCCGCCCGAGACGCTGCGCGCGCTCCCGCAGGGCTTCGCGGACGAGGCGCTCATCCTGCTCGCCTCCGCGCCCGAAGAGAACGCGGCCGCGCTGCTCGACAAGTTCGCCGAGATGGCGGGCGAGGGCGGCGCAGACCTGCACTGGCTGGCCGTCGGCAACCTGCTCGCCGGGGTGAAGGCGCGCGGCTTCGCCGGGCTGCTGCTGAAGGACTTGAAGGTCGAGGCCGACGTCGCCGTCCTCGACCGGGACGGCGACGTCCATTTCGGCGGAAACGGCGGCGGCGGTTGCGGCTGCTGCGGCTTCTACGTCTCGCCCGAAGGCTTCCCGCCGGTCGGCTATTACGTCCTCACGGGGTTGGCCGGCCGGGGCCTGGTGGTGCTCGCGCCGGGCAAGCACCCCGTCTTCTACCGACGCCTGGAGCGCCCTCCCACGGGCGGCAGCTTTCTGTTGCCGCCCGAAAGGGATGTCGTCCGCGTCGAGTACCTCGCCGAGCTGCTCGACACGACCGAGGATAGCCTGGACTTCGACGCGCGCCCGTCGGAGACGGTCGTCTGCCGGGAGGCGAAGCAGTGTCGTCGGGAGTTGGCAGGCGTGCGCGGGCGCATCCAGGAAGCTTACGCGAAGTTGGTCGGGCGGCTGGTCGAGGAGGGCCAGCTCGGAGGCGCGGGTGACGCGCCGGCCGTGCCGCCTATGACCTTCACGCTCCACGACCAGAGGGGGCGCAGGACTTTCCCGCTGCCCGACAGGCTGAAGGGCGTCACCGTCGTCGTCGAAGGCGCGGCCGGCGATTCGACGCCGTAGCCGTTCGGCCCCGCGCGCCGCCGTGTTGTATCTTGGCGTTGATGGGGTCGGAGCTCGAGCGCGTCTACGAATCCTTGCGCGCGTGGTGCCGCGCGCGCGGCCACGCGGGCCACGACCCGTTCGACGCGCTCAACAGCCGGCTCTTCCGACTCACCCCGCTCAAACACTCGCGCCTCGCGCGGCTCGCCTGGACGCAAGCCTTCAAACGCTCGCCCTTCAACCTGCGAAAGCTCGCGCTCGTCCCCGCGGGGAGGAACTCGAAGGGCACGGCGCTCTTCGCGCTCGCCGCGCTCTCACGTCTCCGCGCGACGGGAGAGGAGGGGCACAGGCTTGAGGCGCGCGAACTACTTCAGGACTTGCTCGACGCGCGCGCCGAGACGGGCGGCGCGGCGTGGGGCTACAACTTCGACTGGCAGGGCCGCGCCTTCTACGCGCCGAGGGGGACGCCGACCGTCGTCCCGACGGCCTTCGCCGTCCGCGCGCTGGTCGAGGCGACGCGCACGCTCGACACGCCCGGCGAGGAGGGCACCGTCTCCGAAGGCGTCTGGCCGTACCTGACGGCCGCCACGTCGGCCTGCCGCTTCATCCTCGACAGGCTAAATCGAAGCGACGAGACGGACGAAGAGGTCTGCTTCAGCTACACGCCGCTCGACCGCACGCGCGTCTTCAACGCGTCTCTGCTCGCGGGCGAGGCGCTGGCGGCCGCGGGCTCACTGACGGGGCCGAAGGTTTGGGGCGACTACGCCCTGCGCGCCGCGCGCTACGTCGTGCGCCGCCAGCGCGACGACGGCTCCTGGGCCTACGGCGCGGACTCCTACCAAGCCTGGGCCGACAACTTCCACACGGCCTTCGTGCTCACCTCTCTCTCTCGCATCCTGCGCGACTGCGCGCCGCAGCTTGAGACGGACGCGGCGACGCGCGAAGAGTTGGAAGTCGCACTCAGGCGCGGCTACCGCTTCTGGCGCGAGGGCTTCTTTCTTGCGGACGGCTGGCCGAAATACTACCATCGCAGCGCGCACCCGGCCGACGCACACTCCGCCGGCGCGGCCCTCGTCGCGCTCGCGGAACTGAGAGGGAGGGAGCCGGACGCGCAGGAGCTGGCCCGGCGCGTCGCGCGCTGGACGCTGCGCGAACTCCGAGACCCGCGCGGCTTCTTCTACTACCAGAAGCGCCGCCTCCGCACCGTGCGCACGCCCTACATGCGCTGGTCGCAGGCGTGGATGGCGTACGGACTCGCGAGACATCTCGAAGTGATGAATGATGAGTGATGAACGATGACAAGAACCGGCCACGTCGCTATATTCATCACTCATCATTCATCGTTCATCATTTCTCCTGATGCTCATCTGGATCGACCTTGCGAACTCGCCGCACGTGCCCTTCTTCCGCGCGCTGGCCGGGGAGTTCGGGGCGCGCGGGCACGAGGTCTTGGTGACGGCGCGCGAGTTCGCGCAGACGGTCGAGCTGGCCGAGGCCGCGGGCTTACGCCCCGAGGTCGTGGGCGGGTACGGCGGCGGGAAGCTTTCGGGGAAGGCGGGGAACCTCCTGGGGCGCGCGTGGGCTTTGGCGCGCTGGGCGAAGGGTAAGGGGTTCGGGCTCGCCGTCGGTCACAACTCTTACTCGCAGGTCTTGGCGGCGCGCGCGCTGGGTTTGCGGGCCGTGACCTTGATGGACTACGAGCACCAGCCCGCGAACCACCTCGCGTTCCGTCTGGCGTCGCGCGTGGTCGTGCCGGAGTCGTTCCCTGAAGAGGCGCTCCGCAAGTTCGGCGCGCGGCCGCGAAAGGTTCGGCGCTACCGGGGGATTAAGGAGGACGTTTACCTCTCGGACTTCGAGCCCGACCCGGAGTTCGGCGGTTTGTTGACGGAGAGGCTCGGGATTGACGTCAGCCGGAACACGCTGGTCGTCGTCCGCCCGCCCGCGCGCGAGGCGCTCTATCATCGTTTCGAGAACGGGCTGTTCGACGCGTTGCTCGCGCGCCTGCTCTCTTCGCCGAACGTCGAGGTCGTCCTGCTCGCGCGCACGGACGCGCAGCGCGAAGAGATTGTTTCGCGCTTCCCGGCGGGCAACCTCCACGCCCCGCGCGAGGCTCTGGATGGCGCGAACCTCGTCGCGGCCGCAGACCTCGTCGTGAGCGCGGGCGGCACGATGAACCGAGAGGCCGCCGCGCTCGGCGTCCCCGCCGCGACCGTCTACGCCGGCCGCTGGGCCGCCCTCGACGAACGGCTCGTCCGCGAAGGCCGCCTGCAGCGCATCGCCACGCAGGCAGAGATCGAAGCCTTGCGCGTCGAGAAGAAGGGCGCGAGATGCGCGCGCCGCCGTTCGGGCGTCCGCGCCGAAGTGGCGGATTTGATTCTGGAATGATGAGGGCAGAACGTACGGAGAGTCGTGTGTTGACGGCGGAGGTGCCGAGGGCGGCGGCGCGCGTGCCGGGGTGGGTCGTGCCCCTGGTCAAGGCGGCGCTGTTGTTGGCGGACGCCGCGCTGGCCGTCGCATGCTTCTGCGCCGCTTACGCCGTGCGCGAGGGCGGCGGGCTGCTGCGGGGGTTCAGCTTCGCGCGCGGGTTCGCGTGGGAGCCGTACTTCGAGCCGTACGCGGCGCTGCTCTGGTTCGTCGTGCTGGTGCGCCTGGTGTCGAACGTGTATTACGACCTCTACCGGATGCGCGGCGAGTTTTCGTACCTCGACGAGTGCGTGCGCGCCTCCCGCGCGGCGGCCGTCGGCTCTCTGCTCATCGTGGCGTGGGCGTTCCTCTACCGCGGCGGGTTCGAGTTCCGCGCCTTCTCCTACGCGCGCGGCGTCTTCGTCCTGGACTTCCTGCTCGCCCTCGCCGCTTACACGGCCTTGAGGCTCGCCACGCGCGCCGCGCAGAGCGCCGTCCGCAGGCGCGAGGTGAATCTCATCCCGACGCTCGTCGTCGGTCGCGGCGCGGAGGCCGCCCTCTGCGTGCGCGAGATGCGCGCGCGGCGCGAGCTGGGCTACAGGGTCATCGGCGTGGTCGAGACCGGGCCGGGAAAAGATGCGCCGCTCGGCGAACTGTTCGAGGGCGTGCCCGTCGTCGCGGACGTGGCGGGCTTGCCCGAGGCCATCCGCGAGACGGGAGCCAACGAGGTCATCATCACAGACCCGACGCTCTCGGGCGACATGCTCTTCGAGGTGATGATGCGCGTCGGTCGGCGCGGCGTCGAGTTCCGCGTCGCGCCCTCGCTCTTCAACTGCCTGCCGCGCAAGACGGAGGTCGACCAGATCGGAGTCCTCCCCGTCATCACGCTCTTCCGAGAGCCTCTGAGCCAGGGCGCGCGCGTCGTCAAGCGCGCCTTCGACCTCGCGGCGGCCGCGCTCGCGCTCGTCCTGCTCTCGCCTTTGTGGGTCTTGATGGCTTTGCTCATCAAGCTCGATTCGAAGGGGCCGGTGCTCTACCGGCAGGAGCGCGTCGGGATGGACGGGCGCATCTTCCTCTTCCTCAAGTTCCGCACGATGCGGACGGGCGCCGACGACCGCATCCACCGCGAGTTCCAGCGCCAATACATCGAGGGGCGGCCCGAGACGAACCTCGGCGACAGCGTCCGGCCCGTCTACAAGCTGCACGACGACCCGCGCGTGACGCGCACGGGCCGCTGGCTGCGGCGGACGAGTCTCGACGAGCTGCCGCAACTCCTCAACGTCCTGCGCGGCGACATGAGTCTCGTCGGCCCGCGCCCGCCGATCCCGTACGAGGTGGAGGCGTACGCGCTCTGGCACCGCAAGCGGCTCGACATGAAGCCCGGAATGACTGGCTTGTGGCAGGTCTCCGGAAGAAACCGCCTCTCGTTCGACGAGATGGTGCGCCTCGACCTCTTCTACATCGAGAACTGGTCGCTCTGGCTCGACCTCAAGATCATGCTCCGCACGCTGCCGGTGCTTCTGCGCGGTGAGGCGTACTAGTCGAAGGATGAAGGCGGAAGGATGAAGGATGAAGTGAAGACAGATGGAGGTTCATCCTTCATCCTTCCGCCTTCATCCTTTGCGCTGTGGCTTGAGCGGGCGACGGTCGGGTGCCTGTTTCTGTACGCGGCGGCGGCGCCGCATTCGATTGCGGGGACGCAGACGGCCTGGCTTTTGGCGATGCTCTTCTGGGTCATGCGGCTGTGCCTGCGGCCGCGCCCCGTCCTGTTCCGGACGCCGGTCGACCCGTGGCTCTTCGGGTTCTTCGTCCTCACCTTTCTCACCTCGCTCACCTCTTACAACCCGGAGGTCTCCATCGGGAAGCTGCGCGCGGCGAGCCTCTTCACGGTCGTCTACGTCGTTTCGCAGAACGTCCGCAGCACGCGCGTGCTGCGCGCGCTGGCGCTGACGCTCGTCGTCTCGTGCGCGCTCGGGCTCGTCCACACGTTCGGAGTTTACGCACGCGGCCGCGGCGTGAAGCTGCGCTCGCTGACGGCCGAGAGCCGGCTGCGCGCCGTGGGCTTCATCGAGGGCGACACGATTCTTTCCGTAGACGGCGTCGCGGTCGAGAGCCCTGCGGATGTCGTCGGCGCGATTGAGAGGGAGCGGCCCGCGCCGCGCGAGCGCGCGCTGCGCTTCCCGGACGGGCGCGTCTCGTGCCGCTGGGATGAGACGACCGCCTGCGTGCGCGTCTACCGCGCGGAGGCGACGCCCGACGCGAACGTCGCGCGCGCGGGGCTGCCGCAGGGCGCGACGCCCGAGGAGCGGCTCGGCATACTGCGTTGGACGAAGGGGCGCGACGAGCGCGCGAGCGGCTTCTACGGGCAGTACCAGACTTACGCGGAGGTCTTGCAGCTCATCGCGTCGCTCGCGCTCGGGATGCTGCTCAGCCTGCGCCGGAAGTTGAGCAGGAAGGGGCTGCTGTTGGGAGTCGCGCTGGCCGGGATGGTCTTCGCGCTGATCCTGACGGTGACGCGCGCGTCGTGGGCAGGGTTCGCGCTCTCGGTCTTCACCATCGTGCTCGTCGGCGCGAGCCGGCGGACTCTGCTCTGGACGGCGGCGCTCGCGCTGCCGCTTGTCGTAGTGGGCCTCTTCGTCTTACAGCAGAAGCGACAGGTCGGCTTCATAGACCCGACGGAAGGCTCGACCTCCTGGCGCTTGATGGTCTGGAAGGAGGGCGCGCGCATCCTCGTCGGCAAGCCGAGACACCTGCTCGTCGGGACGGGGATGGACTCGCTCAAGCGGCGCTGGCGCGAGTGGGGCATGTTCGACCAGGGGCGGCAGCCGTGGGGGCATCTGCACTCGACGCCCTTGCAGATAGCCTTCGAGCGGGGCGTGCCGGCGCTGCTCGTCTGGGCGGCGTGGCTCTTCGTGTACGGGCGGATGCTCTGGCGGCTGGCGCGCGGTAGTCTGGAAGGTGACTGGGTCGTGCGCGGGCTTCTGCTCGGAGCTTTGGGCGGGCTCGTGGGGTTCGTCTCCGCGGGGCTCGTGCATTACAACTTCGGCGATTCGGAGGTCGTCATGGTCTTCTACCTCGTCATGGGCCTCTCCCTCGCGGCCGAGAGGATAGTAGGCGGGAGGCAGATGGCAGTAGGCAGCTAAAGACCCTGCCGTCGAAAACTATCAGGTAAAATTCCAACGCTCGGGGCGCGGGGCGGCTGCCATCTGCCTGCCGCCTACTGCTTTCGAACCGTGGGGCCGGTGCGCGCGTATACAAAGCGGATTAGAAGAAGGGAACTGAAGATGAAGAAACTTGCCGGCCTGCTCGCCTTCGCCGTCGCGCTCGTGGGCGCGATCCTTTTGACGCAGTACTACACACACCGCTACTCCCCGCCGACTCCACCGCCTCCGCCTCCCGCGCCCGCAGCACCGGCGCCGCCCGCGACGGGCTCAAGCTCGGTGTCGATACCGCCCTCTTCCGGCACCTACACGGACGCCCGCGGCAAAGCGCCCGTCGGCTTCAAGGTGCTGGTCGCCTCGCTCGACCCCGCCGCGGGGAAGGGGCATCTGATGCTCAAGCTCGATCAAAAGGTGACCGGGGGCATGTGGGTCTGGGCCTACTTCTTCAGCCCGGACGCGCCGGGGCGCTACTGCGCGGGCGAGCCAGTAGACCTGACTCCCATGACCAAGGACGACTACGGCAAGGACATTGTCAGCGTCAATCTGCCCGTGCGCGACTGCCCCGCGCCCAAGAGTCCGTCCTCCACCTACTACGCGCGCGTCAACGTCTCGACCGAATCGGCCTTCGCCGCGCGCCTCACGGAGCAGCGCATCAGCTACGACGTGTCGCAGGCGTCGCCCGTCATGCTGGAAGGGAAGAAGTAGATGGAAAGCAGTAGGCGGTAGACGGTAGTCAGTAGCCGGCAGGAAAAAGCGGCGCGCCTCGGCCAACGGGCCGGGCGCGCCGCGTGTCTTTTCTACTGAATGCTGTCTCCTGTCTACTGCCTGCTTTTCCTTCGCAAGTCCCCGCGGCGGCCGCCGTTCAGACGTTGTCAGCGGCCGAAATAAAGGCTTCGGAAATTCTCTGGACGGAGGAATCTTATGAGTCAAGCAGAACGGCGGACTGCGGGCCCGCTCTCCCTTCTGATTCTGGCGGCGCTGCTCGCTTCCGCTTGCGGCGGCGGCGAAAACAGTAACTCGACCGTGACGCGGACGCCCGCCGGCTCCCAGGCCAAGCCCGAACAGGCTGCCGCGGCCGGCGACATGGCTGCGAACGCGAACTCGCGCGTCTACGAGAACCTCGAGCTCGTCCCATACGCGCGCGACGGCCGTGCGGCCGGCGAGTCGTACGCGAAGATCGACGAGAACCCTTTCCTCGAAGCCGCGCGCGCGCCGCTCTCGACCTTCTCCGTGGACGTGGACACGGCCTCCTACAGCAACACGCGCCGCTTCCTCAACGAAGGCCAGATGCCGCCGCGCGACGCCGTCCGCATCGAGGAGCTGGTCAACTACTTCACCTACGACTATCCGCAGCCCGAGGGCCAGACGCCCTTCTCCGTCACGGCCGAGGTCGCCGACTGCCCCTGGAACACGCAGCACAAGCTCGTCCAGATCGGGCTGCAAGGCAGGAAGGTCGCGCAGGAAGACCTGCCGCCCGCCAACCTCGTCTTCCTCCTCGACGTGTCGGGCTCGATGGACGAGCCGGACAAGCTGCCCCTCGTCAAATCCTCCCTGCGCACGCTCGCCAACCAACTGACCGCGCGCGACCGCGTCGCCATCGTCGTCTACGCGGGCGCGAGCGGCCTCGTGCTGCCCTCGACGCCCGGCGACCAGCGCGGCGAGATCATCTCGGCGGTCGAACGCCTTCAGGCCGGCGGCTCGACCAACGGCGGCTCGGGCATCCAGCTCGCCTACCGCGTCGCGCAGGAGAACTACATCCGCGGCGGCACGAACCGCGTCATCCTCGCCACGGACGGCGACTTCAACGTCGGCCTGACGGGCGACAACGAACTCGTCAGGCTCATCGAGGAGAAGCGGCGCGGCGGCGTCTTCCTCTCCGTGCTCGGCTTCGGGACGGGGAACCTCAACGACTCGATGATGGAGAAGCTGGCCGACAAGGGGAACGGCAACTACGCCTACATCGACGACGAGGCGGAGGCGCGCAAGGCGCTCGGCGAGCAGGTCGCCGGCACGCTCGCGACCATCGCGAAGGACGTGAAGATACAGGTCGAGTTCAACCCGCGCCTCGTCGCGGGCTACCGGCTCATCGGCTACGAGAACCGCCTGCTGGCCGACAGGGACTTCAACGACGACACGAAGGACGCGGGCGAGATCGGCGCGGGCCACACCGTGACGGCGCTCTACGAGGTCGTCCCGGCGGGGCAGAAGCTGGAGAATCCGGGCGTGGACGAGTTGAAGTACAGCCGGCCGGCAGAGGTCTCGCAGGGCGCGAACGCGTCGGAGCTTATGACCGTCAAGCTGCGCTACAAGGAGCCGGAGGGCGACACGAGCCGTCCACTCAACGTCGGCGTGCCCGACCGCCAGGCGAGCTTCCGCAACGCCTCGGACAACTTCAAGTTCGCGGCGGCGGTCGCGGAGTTCGGCCTGCTGCTGCGCGACTCGCGCTACAAGGGTCAGTCCTCCTACACGAACGCGGCCGAACTGGCCCGCGCCTCCGCCGGCGCAGACCTCTCGGGCCGCCGCACAGAGTTCGTCAACCTCGTCGAAACCGCCAGCCGCCTCGCCCCGCGCGAGACCGCCGCGCGCTGATGACGGACGAGAGGCACGCAGGGAAGGGGCGAGTTTTCGTCCCCTTCCCTGCGTGCCTCTCCCGGCTGTGCCGCCGCTCGACCCTTACTTGGTTGTCGTCCCCTCTCCCACGCTATTCTTAGACCTGCGTTGCGGAGTCTTGTACTCCGAAGGGTTCTCAACACTCCTGCATGGCCGCACAACGACCCCGTACGGCCCCACAATGAAGTTGTGCGTCTGCACAATTCAGTTGTACGGCCTCACAACTGCCTTATAAATCCTCGTAACTCTCTTACGACGTCGCACAGTGCCCCTGTGATACCTCACAATGCCGTTACACCACCGCGCAACGTCATTTTTACAATCGGAAGCAATCCTTAACGCATATCTCTTTTCGTTGACTTACGCGCCCGCCGGAAATATCGTACTGCCGCTTTCCGATACCGACCTCAACACCGGGTAATGCTTATGAAACGCTCAATCAGACCTAGACATTCGGTAGACCCAGAGATGATTATCATGGGCTTGTTTCTAGCTTTACTCGCCGTCATTAGTAGCCTAGGAGACGCAGACAGGGGATCGGCAGTATTTTTCAGCATCCTCTCGGTCGCACTGTTCGGAATGGCTTACGTCTTCCCCGAAAAAACAACCGGCGGCGTCGTCGTTGACGAGTATTCGGAGGTCATAAAAAAAATTTCGGCCATCGGGAAGCATCTCTCTGACCTGAACAAATTCCTGGAAAAGGAGCGTAAACGGGTCGCGGACACGGAGGCCACCGTCAGGAGCTTGAACGAGGAGAAGACGAAGCTTGAGCCCCTTGTTCTGACACAAAGAGAGACGGTCGAAGCGATTCTGGCCGCCCACGCCGCGCGAACCGCGAGGCAGGCTTGGAAAGAGCGGATGTTCGGCTTCGTCCTTGGGCTCGCCGCGTCGTTGGCCGCCTCATTCGTCTACGAATACTTTAAGCGTTAAGGGCGAGTTGATTTCCGGTTGTCGCCCTCCCTCACGGTCGGGCTTCTGCTACGGTATCCCCCTTTCCTTGACACCATTTAACGACGCCGTTATCATCCTTGTTTTCGGCTGAGACCGGCCGAGGTGTCTGTGTAGTTATGTTCGAGTCTTTATCCGACAAGCTGAAGCGCGCTCTGAAGAATCTGCGCGGCGAGGGCGTGCTCACGCCGGAGCACGTGGACGCCGCCCTGCGCGAAATCCGCCTGGCGCTCCTCGAAGCGGACGTCAATTACAAGGTCGCCAAGGACTTCATCGCCTCGGTCAAGGAGAAGGCCGAGGGGCAGCAGGTCTGGCAGGAGCTGAAGCCCTCGGAGCAGGTCGTCAAGATCGTCTTCGACGAGCTGGTCGACCTGCTGGGCGGCACTTCGTCGCGGCTGGTCTTCACGAAGACGAGCCCGAACGTCGTCATGATCGTCGGCCTGCAAGGCTCGGGCAAGACGACCTCGACGGGCAAGATCGCCATGTGGCTGGCGAAGAACCAGCAGCGCAAGCCGCTCCTGGTTTCGACGGACGTGAACCGCCCGGCCGCGCGCCAGCAGTTGGCCGTCATCGCCAAGGCCACGGGGCAGTCCGTCTTTGAGAAGCCCGAGTCGAACGACCCCGTCGAGTTGGCCCGCGAGGCCTTCAAGCACGCGCAGCAGACCGGCTACGACACGCTCCTGATTGACACCGCCGGCCGCCTCCACGTCGACGACGAGCTGATGGAAGAACTCGTCCAGATCAAGGGCGAGACGCGGCCCGTGGAAATCCTCTTCGTCGCCGACGCGATGACCGGCCAGGACGCTGTGCGCTCGGCCGAAGAGTTCCACCGAAGAGTCGGCATCACCGGCGTCGTGCTCACCAAGATGGACGGCGACGCGCGCGGCGGCGCGGCGCTGTCGATTAAGCAGGTGACGGGGCAGCCCGTGAAGTTCGTCGGCGTCGGCGAGAAGTACGACGCGCTCGAACCCTTCTACCCCGACCGCATCGCGCAGCGCATCCTCGGCATGGGCGACGTGCTCTCGCTCATCGAGGAGGTGCAGTCGAAGGTCGACCAGTCGGAGGCGGAGGCGCAGTTAGAGAAGCTTCAGAAGAACAAGTTCACGCTCGACGACTTCCGCAGCCAGCTCCGGCAGGTCAAGCGGATGGGCTCTTTCTCGAAGATCATGAAGATGCTGCCCGACCAGCTCCTGGGCGGGATGGGCATGCCGCAGATGGACGAGGAGCAGTCGGCCGAGATGGAGCGGCAGCTCAAGCGCACCGAGGCCATCATCGACTCGATGACGAGGGAGGAGCGCGAAGACCACCGGATACTGAACGCGAGCCGCCGCCGCCGCGTGGCGCGCGGGTCGGGCTCGAGCGTGTCGGAGGTTAACCAGCTCATCAAGCAGTACGTCGAGATGCGGCAGATGATGCAGCAGCTCTCGCGCGCCGGGCTCTTCGGCGCGCCCGGCGGCGGCGGGGGCGGCGGCCTCAAAGGCAGGCTGATGCGCCGCGCGGCCGGCATGATGGGCATGCCCGACATGAGCGGCATGATGGGCGGCGGCGAAGAGGGCGGCCTGCCCCAACTGCCCCCCACGCCCGGCGGCGGGGGCGGCGCGCGCCGCAAGAAGAAGCCGAGACACAAGAAACGGAAGTGATAAGTGATGAGTGACGAGTGGTAAGGAAAGGCGACGCGCCTCCTCACACTTGTCACCCCTTATCACTCGTCACTTATCACTCATCACTTCGGAGGAAAGATGTTAGCTATTAGATTGATGCGCATGGGCGCGAAGAAGAGCCCGTCGTACCGCGTTGTCGTCAAGGAGAAGCTGTCGAAGCGCGACGGCGCCTACATCGAGAACGTCGGCTTCTACAACCCGACCCGCGAGCCGGCCGAGGTGCGCCTCGACCTGGAGCGCGTGCAGTACTGGCTCGCGCGCGGCGCGCAGCCGACCGACACCGTCCGCCAGCTCATCCGCCGGCAGTCGAAGGCGCAGGCCGCCGAGACGCAGGCTTCGGCCTAGACACGCGATGTTGAAGGACGCCGTCGAACTGATCGTCAAACACCTCGTGCACGAGGCCGAGTCGGTGGACGTGCGCGAGGTGGAGCGCGACCGCTCGACGAGCGTCATCGAGGTGCGCGTGGCGCAAGGGGACGTGGGCAAGATCATCGGCCGCCAGGGGCGGACGGTGAAGGCCCTGCGGTCTCTGCTCCACGCGGCGGGTGAGAAGCAGCGCAAGCGCTACATCCTCGAAATCGTCGAATGAGCGACGAAGAGGATTTGAACACCGTCGAGCTGGTCGCGGTGGCGAGGGTGGCGAAGCCGCGCGGGGTGAAGGGCGAGGTCGCCTGCGACCTCCTGACCGACTTCCCCGAGCGCTTCGAGGGGCTCGAAGAGTTGATCGCGGTCTTCCCCGGCGGGCGGCGCGAGCGGCTCGGACTCGAAAGCCAGTGGCTTCACGGCGACCGCGTCGTCCTGAAGTTCGAAGGCTTCGACAGCCCCGAAGCTTCGGCCGCGCTCGCGGGCTGCGAGCTGGCCGTCCCCGAATCCGAGGCGGTCGAGCTGGAAGAGGGCGAGTACTACGACTGGCAGCTGGAGGGCTGCCGCGTCGAGACCGTCGAGGGCAGGGAGGTGGGCACCGTCCGCGAGGTGCTCCACACGGGAGGCGAGGCCCCAGTCCTCGTCATCCTCGACGAGAGGAAGCGCGAGAACCTCGTCCCCCTCGCCCAGAGCATCTGCGTCGAGGTGGACGTTGACGCCAAGCTCATCCGCGTCGACCCGCCGGACGGGCTGTTGGAATTGGATGATTGATTCATTGGGTCATTGATTCAATGAAGAAATGACTCAATCCGATGCTCCGGTTTGACATCATCACGATCTTCCCGGAGTTCTTCCGAGGGGTGTTCGACTTCGGCATCGTGCGGCGGGCGCGCGCCGCGGGGCTGGTCGAGATCGCGGCGCACGACCTGCGCGGCTGGACGCACGACCGGCACAAGGTCGTGGACGACCGGCCGTTCGGCGGCGGCGACGGGATGGTCTTGAAGCCCGAGCCGATCTTTGAGGCGGTCGAGTCTTTGACGGGAGTCGGGGGCGACGCGCGGTCTTTGCGCGAGGCGGGGAAGCGCGTCGTGCTGCTCTCGCCGCAGGGGCGTCAGCTTTCGCAGGCGCTCGCGGGAGAGCTGGCCGAGGGCCGGCAGGTCGTCGTCATCTGCGGCCGTTACGAGGGCGTGGACGAGCGCGTGTCGGAAGTCCTGGCGACCGACGAGGTCTCCGTCGGCGACTACGTGCTCTCGGGCGGCGAGCCGGCGGCAATCGTCCTGGTGGACGCGGTGACGCGGCTCATCCCGGGCGCTTTGGGGAGCGAGACCTCTGCGGTCAACGAGTCCTTCTCGGAAGGGATGCTCGACTTCCCGAACTACACGCGCCCCGTCGAGTTCCGCGGCCGGCGCGTGCCGGAAGTTCTGTTGGGCGGCCACCACGCCGAGGTCGCGCGCTGGCGCCGCCGCGCGGCACTGAGGAAGACGCGCCGCAACCGCCCGGACCTCTTCGGGAAGGTCGAGCTGGACGAGAAGGAACGTGCCGCGCTCGACGCGGACGACGAAGGTTGAAAAGTTTATCGAGGCTGAGAGCGTCAGCCCTGTTTTAAGTAAAGGTGAGAAGCTGACTGCTGAAAGCTGAACGCTGACAGCTACGAAATACGAGGTGACATCATGAACCGCTTGGACAGTGTGGACAGCGCGCAGAGGCGCACGGACATCCCGGAGTTCTCGCCGGGCGACACGGTGCGCGTGCACGTGCGCATCAAGGAGTCGGAGACGAAGGAGCGCCTCCAGGCGTTCGAGGGCGTGGTCATCGCGCGCAAGGGCGACGGCATCCGCGAGACCTTCACTGTGCGCAAGACCAGCTTCGGCGTCGGCGTCGAGCGCATCTTCCCCGTCCACGGCCCCATCATCGGCAAGATCGAGCTGTTGCGCCGCGGCCGCGTCCGCCGCGCCAAGCTCTACTACCTGCGCAACCTGCGCGGCAAGGCCGCCCGCATCAAGGAACTCGACACGCGCGGCAACAAGGGCGCCAGCGGCCAAGCCCAGGGCGCCTCTGCGTCGAACAAGAGCAAGTAGGGAGGAATGATGATTGATGAGTGATGAATGATGAATAAGAGGCAGCTTGCCTTTCATTCATCACTCATCACTCATCAATCATCACTTCTTTATGACTCGCCAGAAGCGCCTGTCGCTCATCCACACGCTGTTCGAGGAGGAGGCGCGCGGCCGTGGGTTCGGTCATGTCGCCGGACTCGACGAGGTGGGGCGCGGGGCTTTGGCGGGGCCGGTGGTGGCGGCGGCGGTGATACTCGACCCGTCGGCACCGATTCCGGAAGGTCTGGACGACTCGAAGAAGCTGACGGCGTTGCAGCGCGAGCGCATCGCCGAGGAGTTGAGACGTTCAGCCGTCTGTTACGCCTACGGGCTCATCTCCCCCGAAGAGATCGACGCGACGAACATCCTCGTCGCCACGCGGCGCGCGATGTTGCAGGCACTAGAGAAGCTGCAACCGTGCGCCGATTATCTTTTGATCGACGCCCTGCAACTGCGCGAGTCCTCACTGCCGCAGAAGGCGATCATCCGGGGCGACTCGGCCTCGGCCTCCATCGCCGCCGCCTCCGTCCTCGCCAAGACCTACCGCGACGCCCTCATGCGCGACTACGACACGCAGTTCCCCCTCTACGGCTTCGCCCGCCACGTCGGCTACGGCACGCGCGACCACTGGGCCGCGCTCAAAGCGCACGGCTGCTGCCCCATCCACCGACGCACCTTCCGCGGCGTCGTTCTGGAAGAAGAGGGAACGGAAGCCGAAACTCAGCCGCTAGACCACCCCCCTCTCAGTTAACGGTTCAATCCCTCGTTATCGCAGCCTTGTTGCGTGAGATTGAAGGCGGTCGGCGTGGAAAGAGGGTTCAACTGCCGACAATTAAGGTTAAGTTTCGCGAAAATAATACCGCCTTGCGAGATAGAATAAGGCCCCTTCAAGCTGGGAGCGCGGGCATCCCTGCCCGCAAGCGCGCGAAAGCGCGCTGAAAGCCTCCCTCTGCCTCTCAGTATTGCGATTTAAAGTCTGACGGCTTTCGCGCTGGCGCGCTCAGGCGGGCAGGGATGCCCGCGCTCCCAGCGACAGCCGGCCTTATTTCGATTTGCAAGCCGGTATAAGACCTCATTGTTCACAACTAAGCTTTAAGTCTCAGAAAATAAAGCGCACCGCCGAAAGAATAAAGTTCTTTTCGGGAGCATTAAAGCTTGAACTTGCGGAATTAAAGCCCTGTTCCGCGCAATCGAAGCCCTGCTCTTTCCCGCCAAAGTCATTTCCCCTTGTAATTCCGAACTGTTCCCTGCCGCGTAAGGCGTGGGGGAAGATTTCCGTTGCCAACTTTTGGGGTTTGCATAGAATATCCGAACCTCGCAAAACAAACTCAGGAGTAGAAGCCTCATGAGCCAGCCTAAATCCACATTGGAAAAGCTCAACAGCGCCATCGGCGGGTGGGAGACGCTCGCCCCGGAGAAGTCTTTCGGCGGGATGACGCTCACACAGTTCAAGGCGGCTTCGAAGCCCTCTTTCGACGCGCGCGAGGAGTTGCGCGCCCTCGAAAGTCAGACGCAGGCGAAACAGATCGAGCGCGACAACGCCGACGCCGAGGGCCTGCGGCGCCTCCAGCTCGTCGTCAACGGCGTCATCGGCGGCCCCGAGGAAGGCCCCGACAGCGACCTCTACGCCGCCTTCGGCTACACGCGTAAGAGTGAACGCAAGACCGGCCTCACCCGCAAGAAGAAGAACGGCGGCGGCCCCACCGGCAGCGCCTAACGGCCGCCCCCCTCGACCGACAACCCCATCCCACGCCACACAAACGCGCGGCGTGCCGCCCAAAGTGTCCCGGCACGCCGCGCCCCACTCCCGCCCGTCTCACTAACGACCTGACCCGACCGCCCCGCGAACACGCTCAAGCATAAATTTATTTCCGAGTTGCACGTCGGTACTACTTCACCCCGAGCTTCTGGAGCGACCTTTCGGCATCCTTACGTAGCTCCGGGTCATCAGTAATTCGGAGAGCCTTCTTGAAGTCAGCAATCGCGAGGTCAATCTTACCTTTCTTCTTGTAAGTAAGGCCACGACTATAATAAGCCAGAGCGTAGTCGGGCTTGTGCTTGATGGCCTTGTCGTAATCGGCAACAGCTTGATCAAGGTTACCCTTAAACCAGTAGGCAGTGCCACGATTGTAGTAAGCTTTAGCGTAGTCGGGCTTGTACTTGATGGCCTTGTCGTAATCGGCAATAGCTTTGTCGAACTCGTCCTTCCCTCTCCAGGCTAGGCCGCGACTATGGTAAGTCGAGGCGTCGTCAGATTTGAGTTCGATGGCCTTGTCGTAATCGGCAATAGCCTTGTCGTACTGTCCCTTCTCGGAGTAAACCTTTCCGCGATTAAAATAGGCGTCAGTGTAAGTGGGTTTAAGCTTAATGGCCTTGTCGAGCTCGACCAAGGCCTGATCGTGCTGCCCCTTCCGGGCATAGAGAACTCCAAGGCAAGAATGAACGTAGTAGGCCAGAACCCAGTCGGGCTTTAGTTTGATGATCTTCTCGTAATCAGCAATCGCCTGGTCAATCCCATCTGCCCCACCTTTAAGGTAGTACTGGTAACCCCGGTACAGGTAAATATCGGCGGGATCGATAATCTGATCCGGCGCGTCCGATTGGGCAAGCGCCTTCGTGAACCGGCCAATAGCGCCTTCGTGGTCTCCCACCTCATAGCGCGCGAGACCAACTGTCAGCAACACAAGATAGTTCATCTCTCCGGAGAGCCGGGTTTGAATCTTAAACCCTATCAAGTCGGCTATTGGTAAAGTCTGAGTTTCAAGGTTCTGGCGCAGATACAAGCCTTTGGGCGGTCGCAGGACTTCGAAATAGACACTGACATTAACTTGCTCCGAAGTCGCGCCGTAATAGCCCCAAAGGACGATACTGGCTTTGCGCTTCGCGCCGATGTCCCGCGCGTACGCGCTGCCGCCCTTGCTGCCCGTCTGCTCGGTGATGGTTTCCCCGAGGGGTTCGATACGTATGTCGGAATATTCCGTCGTTGCGGCGCGTAACCCCTGAATAATCTTGTCGGTGACGAGGTAGTTCTCCGGGTCAGGCCCGCGAAAGTTGGCGACGAGGATAGTAATCGTGTTGGGGGCGGGGACGGGTTCGGTCGGATTTTTCTTATCCGTCTTATCGGGCGTCGGCGCGGGGGGAGTTCTGTGGGTACGTTTGGGCGTGGGCGTAGGTTTGGGTTCAGGCCGCCGCGCTTCCAGTTCACGAAGAGTGCGGTAGTACCTCAACGTCTCAAGGCGCGCCAGTAGCTCGGCCGTCGGTCGGAAGGCTATCCCGTTCCGCACGATGTAAGAGGCGATGAATTCGTCGCGCGGGGGCGGGTTTCGCGCGAGCCATTGCTCTAGGAGCGAGAGCGTGAGCAGAGGGCCGTTCCGCTGAACCGCATTCAAAGGACTGTTAGGTGACGCGAGACCCGGCCGGCTCGGCCCAAAGATGAAGAGCGCGATGACGACCGCCGCGAAGATGATGAGGCTCGACAATAATCTCTTCATGGCATGGACGAGCTTTCGTCGAGAAGGCCGTGAGGTCTTACCGGGCCGGGTTCAGAGTCTTCCTGATGCCTTCGATCTCTGCTTTGAGGTCGCGCGCCTCTCGATTGCCGGGCTCCAGATCGAGCGCTTGGTCGGATTCCTTGAGCGCGCCTTCTAAGTCCGCGTCGTTATATAGCTCGTTCGCGCGCTTGACGTGTTGTTGGACTTGAGCGCGAACGTCTATCGGCGTCGCCCGGTTCTCGTCATTCTTTGGCGGAGTGGTGCCGGGGCTCCCGGGCTTGTTCGTGTTGTCAGCCGGGCCGGGCTCATTCGGCTTAGGGGCACGCGCGGGTATCATCGGTACGAACAGAACAATCAGCGTCAGAAAGACTATCGGCCCGATGATCTTCAACTTCTTGCGTGCGGAGTCGGTGAACTGCGGAATCTTAAAAGGCCCGAAATCCGCGCCCGACAAATACGGGGCGAGGAGCAGAATGAAACTGAATATGAGGAGCATGCCGGTGAAGGCGTCCGGAAGTCCCAGTAATTTGATGACGCTGGCTCGCTCTTCCAACTTTGCTCTCCGCGTAGCATGAGGCGTCCGGAAGTCAATCGACGTTCGGCTAAGTCTTCGAAGGGGCTAACATATCCCTATTCAACCGACTAATCAACAACGAACTTAGCGGACGTGCCCCATCATCCGGCGCAACGTGGGGATGAGGAGGGCGAGGAGGCCGGTGGCGACGAGGAGGCCGAGGGCGATGCCGCCGTAGAGGCGGACGAGCGCGTCGGGGCTGTTGGAGTCGAAGAAGCCGGAGAGGTAGCCGGCGAGCTTGCTCCCCAGAGACGAGGCGAGGAACCAGACCCCCATCATGACGCCGACCAGCTTCGCCGGGGAGAGCTTCGTCACCGTGCTCAGGCCCACCGGACTCAGGCACATCTCGCCGACCACTTCGAGGAAGTAGAGCCCGACGAGCCACAGGGGGCTGACCTTCCCCCCGGCCGTCAGCCACGCGGCCGGCACCATGAACAGAAGATAAGCGAGCCCGATGAAGAGCAGGCCGAAAGCGAACTTGGCCGGGCTCGAAGGCTGCCGGTCGCCCATCCGCACCCAGATCATCGAGAAGAGCGGCGCGAGGAGGATGACGTAGAGCGGCGTCAGCGACTGGAGCCAGCCCGAGGGGAAGGCCATGCCGAAGACCTGCGTGTCGACGAGCCGCGCGGCGAAGAGGTTGAGGCTCGCGCCCTTCTGCTCGTACGCGCCCCAGAAGAGGATCGTGAAGAGGAAGAAGACGAAGATGACCCCGATGCGCTTCCAGTCTCCGCCCGAAAGCTTCTGCGCGCCTTCCGCGGCCGCCTCCTTCCTGACGACGCCCCCGCGCTTCTCGACCCGGCGCGCGGCCTCAAGCAGCCGCCCGCGCTGCAGGACGAAGACCGCGAGGCCGATCAGCATCCCGACGCCCGCCGCGCCGAAGCCCCAGTGCCAGCTCCCCGCCGGGTCGAAGCCCGCCCGCGCGAGGAAGCGCTTGAAGGTCTCGGTCTGCGCCAGGAAGGGGACGACCAGCGCCGCCAGCACCGAGCCGACGTTGATGCCCATGTAGAAGAGCGAGAAGCCGCCGTCGCGGCGCGGGTCGTTCTGGCGGTAGAGGCCGCCGACCATCGCGCTGATGTTCGGCTTCAGGAATCCCGTGCCGACGGCGATTAAGGCCATCCCCGAGTAGAAGGCGGCGGTGGAAGGGAAGACCATCGTGAAGTGCCCGCAGGCGATGACAATGCCGCCGAAGAGCACCGACAGCCTCGCCCCCAGCCACCTGTCCGCGACGAGGCCGCCGGGCAGTGCCGTCAGGTAGACGGACATCGTGTACCAGCCGTAGATGGACGACGCGTCCTTGTCCGCGAACCCGAGCCCGCCCCCGCCGGGCGGCGTCACCATGTACAGGATCAGGATCGAGCGCATCCCGTAGTAGCTGAAGCGCTCCCACATCTCCGTGAAGAAGAGCGTCGTCAGGCCCGCCGGGTGCCCGCCGAGGCCCCCCGCGTCCCGCACCTCCTCGACGACTTCCTGCGTCGGCAGATCGATGGCTTCGCTCATGGCCTCGTTTCGCTTTTAGTTGTCGTGGTCTTCGTCCACGTCTTCGAGGAAGGTGCGCGTGCGCGCGATCTGCTCGCGCTTCTCCGAGGGCTTGAGTGGCCGCTGGCCGCGCCAGCGCTCCTCGGTCGTCAGGCGCACGCCGGTCAGGTAGTTCTCGCTGACCTTCACCGCGGGCCAGTCCGGCCCCTGCGGCCGGTGGTAGTTGAAGGCGTCCCGGCCGATGAGCACGAAGCGCCCGGCGGCCGGGTCGTAGCGGAAGCGGTCGGTCACGTCCAACACGTCCGTCATCCCGTAGTTCTGGTTGACGACGAGCACGCCGTTCTTGACCGAGAGGTTGAGGATGTACTGCGGGACGACCGGCACGAGCAGCTTCGTCGCCAGCCCCCCGCGGCGCAGACGCCCGCCTTCGGAAGAGAGCAGGACGAGCAGCGCCTGCGACTCGGGCGCCGCGTTGACGCCCTCAGTGTCGTAGTCCTTCGGCACCAGCCACAGCGCCGCGTCGGCGCGGCCATCGCCGTCGAGGTCGCCCCCGGCGCGCCCTCCGACCTTCCACCCGGCGGGCACGAACGCCTTCTCGCCCGCCCCTTCGGCCGGCACGCGCGCCGCGTCGAACGCCGGCGTCTCACCCTGCGCCCGCGCCACGCCCGCGCACAACGTCAGCGACAGACAGCAGACCGCCAGCCCCACCGCCGGCACGCGAGGATTCATCACACTGTCCCTCCGAAAGATTTATTGAACCGCGTAGAAGCCCCGAGAGGATAACACGAACGACGCGGGGGCGCGGCGCAGTATATCACGCGGATTCGGCGTGCTATGCTCGGGCCGCGTGGTCTCGGAAGCTCTAACAGCTCGAAGGTCTCGTAGTCGTATTCTTCTGCCGTGCACATAGCGATTGACGCGCACTCGGTCGGGACGGGGTTGGCGGGGAATGAGACGTACGCGGCCAACCTCGTCGAGGCTCTGGCCGAAGTAGACCGGGAGAATCGGTACACGGTCTACGTGACGAAGGCGGAGGCCGAGGCGCGGTTCGGGGGGCGCTGGGGGAACGTTGAGCTAAGGCGGACTCTCCCGCACACGCCCCTGGTGAGGATACCTCTGACGCTGTCGATGGAGCTGCGCCGGCGCCCCGTCGACCTGCTGCACGTGCAGTACACGGCCCCGCCCTTCGCGCCGTGCCCCGTCGTGACGACGATCCACGACCTCTCGTTCGAGCACATCCCCGAAACTTTCAACCTCCGCAGCCGTGTACAACTGAGGCTCACGGTGCGCGCGACGGCGCGGCGCGCGGCGCACGTCATCGCGCCTTCGGAGTACACGCGGCGCGACCTGGTCGAGACGTACGGGCTCGACCCCGCGCGCGTGACGGCGATCCCTCTGGCCGTCTCGCCGCGCTTCCGCCCCGTCCGCGAAGCGGGCGAAGTCGCGCGCGTCAAGCGGCGCTACGGGATTGAGGGCGAGTACGTTTTGGCCGTCGGGTCGCTGCAGCCGCGGAAGAATCTGGCGCGGCTGGTGCGCGCCTATTCGGCCTTGCGCCGCGGGCGCGGGAGGAGTAATCTGCCGCAACTGGTTCTCGTCGGCAAAAAAGCTTGGCTCTACGGCGACACACTGACGGCGATTGAAGAGGAGGGCCTTGGGCAATCCGTCCTCCTCACCGGCTACGTATCGGAAGACGACCTGCCCGCACTGTACACGGGGGCGCTGCTGTTCGCCTACCCCTCCTTCTACGAGGGCTTCGGCCTGCCGCCGCTCGAAGCGATGAGCTGCGGCGCGCCCGTCCTGACGGGCGACCGGACGAGCCTGCCGGAGGTGGTCGGCGAGGCCGGCCTGACGGTCGACCCTTTCGACACCGGCGCGCTGGCCGCGGCCCTCGCGCGGCTCATAGACGACGACGCCCTCCGCGCTGGCCTGCGTGAGCGCGGACTACAAAGGGCGCGCTCTTTCGACTGGCGGGACACGGCCCGCATGACCTTAAAGGTTTACAGGAGAGTGCTGAATGATGAGTGATGAATGATGAATTAAGAGCAAGCCGCCTTTCATTCATCATTCATCACTCATCATTCATCATTAAGCTTACATGCGCATCGCCATTCTGGGGACGAGGGGGATTCCGGCCAGCTACGGGGGGTTCGAGACGTTCGCCGAGCAGCTCTCGACGCGGCTGGTCGCGCGCGGGCACGACGTGACGGTCTACTGCCGCGCGCACTACGTCAGCCCGCGCCAGATCGAGTACAAGGGCGTGCGCCTCAAGGTGCTGCCCACCATCCGCCACAAGTATTTCGACACCGTCGTCCACGCCGGCCTCTCCTCCCTCCACGCCGCCGCGCTCCGGCGCTTCGACGCCGCACTCATCTGCAACGCCGCCAACGCCCCCTTCGCGCCGGTGCTCCGCGCCGCGGGCGTGCCCGTCGCCATCAACGTCGACGGCTTAGAGCACAAGCGCCGGAAGTGGAACTGGCTCGGCAAGAACTACTACCGCGTGGCCGAGCGCCTCTCGGTCTGGCTGCCGAACGAGACGGTGACCGACGCGCGCGTGATACAGGAATACTACCTCGCCAAGTACCGCGCCGCCTCGACGATGATCGCCTACGGCGCGGAGGTCGAGCGGCGCACGGACAAGACGGCCGTCGCGCGCTGGGGCGTCGAGCCGAACCGCTACGTCCTCTACGTCTCGAGGCTCGAGCCCGAGAACAACGCCGAGATGGTCATCGAGGCGTTCCGCCGCGTGCGCACGCCGCAGAAGCTCCTCGTAGTCGGCGACGCGCCCTACGCGCACGAGTACATCGCGCACCTGCGCTCGCTCGCGCGCCGCGACCGAAGGATAGTCTTCACGGGCTTCGTCTTCGGCGACGCTTACCGCGCCTTGCAGCAGAACGCCTTCTGCTACGTCCACGCGACCGAGGTCGGCGGCACGCACCCGGCGCTGCTGGAGGCGATGGGCTACGGCAACTGCGTGCTGACCTTGAACACGCCCGAGAACGTCGAGGTGACGGGCGAAGCGGCCATCCACTACCGCGACACCGCAGACCTCGCCGCGCAGCTGCAGAAGGTCTTGCGCGGCGGCGCGACGGTCACGCAGTACCGCCAGCGCGCGCAGGCGCGCGTCCGCGAGCGCTACGAATGGGAGCACGTCGTCGACGAGTACGAGCGCCTCTTCGCGCGCATGGCGCGGGTGGAAGTGCCCGCCCCCGCCTTCGTCGCCGCCGGCGCGCAGGCCGCGGAGACAGCGCGCGACGAGTCGGTGTTGAAGAAGAGTTAAGCTGAATTAACCACAGAGACACAGAGGCACAGCTTGAAGCGATATAACTTCAAAGCTGTGCCTCTGTGTCTCTGTGGTTAATTCAGTCCCCGCTTTTAGAACTTGATCGTCTTGATGTCGGCCGGCTTGGCGAAGAGGGAGTCGGGGACGGGCTTGTTGAACTCGACGGCGTCGTAGTTGACGCGGCTCGCCTGCTGGCCGGCGCGGTAGTGGTCGATGACGAAGGCGAAGCGCGCGCCCTGGATGGTGAGGAACTGCGCGTAGCGATCCTCCTCCTCGACGCGCTCGCCCTCCGCGTTCGCCTTCTTGTAGAGAACCTTGGCGGGCAGCCCCTCGCGCGCGTCGAACTCGAACTCGACCTCGAAGCCGTCGGGGTAGTTGAGGCGCACGACCTCGTTGCGGCGCGCGAGGCCGGCCTCGCGCCGGCCGACGTAGGAGAGGCTCGCGCCCTCCGCGCGCCACCAGCCGCGCAGGATGTTGTCGGTGCTCGTCCGCAAGGTCGTGCGGATGCCCTCCATCTGCTCGGGCGTGAGGTCGACGAGCGCCCGCTTCCTGCCGTCGAAGGCCCAGCCGGCGTCGCCCGCGAACGTCTGGATGTATTTGCTGCCCCTGAACTCCGTGCGGTCGCGGTCGGGGAGGACGACGTAGTCGCGGAAGGTGTCGGGGATGCCCGAGATGCCCTCGCGGAACTCCGTGTAGTAGCCCTTCGAGGTGATCGTCCGCACGCCGAGGAAGGACTGCCCGCCCATCACCTCGACCGCGCGGCTGACGACGGCCAGAGCCTTCTCGTCGACCTTCGCGGCCGGCTTCGGTTTCGCCGCGGCGTCTTCCTTCTGCGCGCGCGATGGCTGGGGGGTGAAGATGAGCAGCGCCGCGACGAACGCGGGCGCGAAGAGGTAGAGCGTCTTTCTCATGCCCGAATTTATAAACGCGCGCGGGCGGCGATGGCAAACGCCGGACGCGCGCCAGGCCGCGCGGCGTTTCAACGTCCGTTTGCGGCAGTCGCCGCGGGCGGGATGAGCCACAGTTCCGCGTGCGCCCAGGTGGCCGGCGCGCCGACCACGGCCCGCACGCGTCCGGCTCCGGCCCCGAGCGTCTTCGTGAGGTAGAGCCTGTCTCCGGCGGCGCGGCGCGCGGCCTGCCGGCGTGTGAGCGGCGAGGGGTCTTTGTTCGTGCCTTCCGGCACGCGGCGCGGGTCGACGTGCGGGCGCACGACTATCGTGCCGCGCCAGCCCGGGAGCTTCGCCAGCATCTCCGCGAAGACGAGGAGCGAGGGCGGGCGGTCGGGGCCGCAGAACTCGCCCGGCCAGTAGTCGTACGTGTCGAACAGCGTGACCCGCCCTCCGGCGACGGGCGGCGCGGACGGCGGCGGGGCCGCGCCCGCGGGGACGAGCCAGAGTTCGAGCCGCTTCGTGGTCGCCGGCCCGCCGTAAATATCCAGCACGCGCTCCGGCGGCGCGACACCCCTCATCTCCGTCAGCCAGCGCTTCGCGCCGCGCGCGTAGACGATTGCGTCGCCCGGCGGCAGCCCGTAGACGACGACCGCGGTCTTCGCCTCGGGCCGCTTCTCGATCTGTGCGAGGATGTCCGAGCCGAGGTCGTTCAAAGGCCACACTTCGGTAAAGTCGCAGCGCGTGTTCTCGGTCGCGGCCAGCTTGTAGGCTTGCTGCTGCCCGCGCGCGGCGGGACACAGGAGGGGCAGGAGCAGGAGGAGTGCGGCGAGGCGGCGGGTGTGGTTCGTTTTCCTCATGGGCGTAAAGAAAAATGGCTCCGGTGAATTTATCACCGGAGCCACGGTTTGGGAACGCCCGCGGGCGACGCCGTCTTAGACCTGCACCGGCTCGCCCATGAAGGACTCGGCCTTGACGACGACCTCGCCGTTCTCGACGTCGGCGACGAAGCTCGAAGCCTCCTTCCACATCGCCGTGATGGGGAGCTTGACCTTCTCGTCGATGTGGCGCTTGAGGAAGCGCGCGCCGTAGGCCGGGCTGTAGCCCTTCTCGGTCAGAAGGTCGAGCGCGGCCGAAGTCACGCGGCAGCCCTTGCCCTGGTGCTCCATCTGGCGGCAGAGCTTGTCGGTGTAAATCTTCGCGATCTCGCGCACCTCGTCCATCGTCAGGGGCGAGAAGACGACGATCTCGTCGATGCGGTTGCGGAACTCGGGCGTGAATCGCGTCTCGGCGGCCTTCATCACGTCGCCCTTGATGGCCTTCATGTCTCCGAGCGTCTTCGTCCCGAACCCGAAGGGCTTCTCGTACTTCTTGAAGTTCTCCGAGCCGAGGTTCGAGGTCATGATGATGATCGCGTCGGAAAGGTAGACCTTCTTGCCGCGCCCGTCCGTCAGCCAGCCCTCGTCGAAGGCCTGCAGGAACAGGTTCATCAAGGTCGGCGAAGCCTTCTCGACCTCGTCGAGGAGCAGAACCGTGTAAGGGTTCTCGCGCAGTTGTTCCGTGAGCACGCCGCCGCGCTCGCTGCCGACGATGCCGCGCGGCATGCCGATGAGCTTCTCGATGCCGATGGTGCCGTCCTGGTACTCGGACATGTCGATGCGCACCATCTTCTCCTCGTCGCCGAACATGAACT